>ERZ791624.271-NODE-271-length-38180-cov-2.163803_pt1 | contig 38180 bp, 34 predicted proteins | sample MGYA00510058_ERZ791624 | MGnify/ENA primary metagenome ERZ791624 (study PRJEB30046, sample SAMN00715158) | human gut metagenome | study: EMG produced TPA metagenomics assembly of the A metagenome-wide association study of gut microbiota in type 2...
ACTCCGGTGATACAGGTCATGATACCAAGCGGAACCTGCACATCAATATTTTTCAGATTATTTTCCCGCGCTCCTTTGATGGTAAGAAATCCGGTCGGTCTGCGCCGTTCCGATGGTACCGGAATCTTCATCCGGCCACTCAGATAAGCACCTGTAATAGATTTTTTGCATTTCATGATATCCGCCGCAGTACCGGCCGCAACGACTTCTCCACCATGGACGCCGGCTGCCGGACCAATATCCACAATGTAGTCGGCCGCACGCATGGTATCCTCATCATGTTCCACGACAATCAGCGTATTTCCCAGATTCTTAAGATTCATCAGTGCATGCAGCAGCTTGTCATTGTCCCGCTGATGCAGTCCGATACTCGGCTCATCCAGAATATATGCCACGCCGACCAGTCCGGAACCGATCTGGGTAGCCAGGCGGATGCGCTGCGCCTCTCCTCCGGACAAGGTTCCGGTCGCACGTGTCAATGTCAGATAATCCAGACCTACCTCCTGCAAAAAGCCCACACGGGCACGGATTTCCTTTAAAATCTGATTGCCGATGAACTGCTGCTGTTCCGTCAGCTGCATTTCCGCCAGATATTTCACGAGATCCTTTACCGACATATCTGTCATCTCATATATATTTTTGTCTGCAACCGTAACCGCAAGAGAACTCTGCTTCAGACGCTGTCCATGGCAGGCAGCACACGGTGTAATACGCATAAACTGCTCATATTCCTGCTTCATCGTGTCCGATCCCGTCTCCCGGTAACGGCGCTCGACATTTTTAATAAGGCCTTCCCAGTTCAGATCATAGACGCCTTCTCCACGCTGTCCTTTATAATGCACCTTTAATATCCGGCCATCTCCGCCATGAATGAGCATATGCCGGATTTCTTTTGGCAGATCTTTATATGGTGTATCGAGAGAAAATCCATATCCTTCCGACAACGCTTTTAGGGTAGCATAGGTATAGCTGGACGGATCGGTGCAGGACTGCCAGCCCATTACCTGAATTGCCCCCTCGGAAATAGACAGTGTCTTATCCGGAATCATGAGATTTTCATCAAACTCCATCTTGTAACCGAGTCCGTAGCAGACCGGACAGGCACCAAACGGATTATTAAACGAAAAACTTCGCGGTTCCACCTCATCCACACTGATTCCGCAATCCGGGCACGCAAAATTCTGGGAAAAATTCATTGGTTCCCCGTCCACCACATCTACAATCGCATTTCCCTCGGTCAGCTCAAAAACATTTTCCAGGGAATCGGTCAGACGCTTTTCAATTCCGGGTTTTACCACCAGACGGTCTACCACAATATCAATATTGTGTTTGATGTTTTTATCCATCGGAATTTCTTCCGAAAGTTCATACATATTTCCGTCCACGATCACACGCACATAACCGCTTTTTTTTGCTTTCTCGAATAATTTCTGATGTTCGCCCTTACGCCCGCGCACAACCGGCGCAAGGATCTGGATGCGTGTGCGTTCCGGCAGTTTCATCACGGCATCTACCATCTGATCGATCGTCTGTTTCTCGATGGCACGTCCACACTTCGGACAATGTGGAATTCCTATGCGGGCATACAGCAGTCGAAAATAATCATAAATTTCCGTCACGGTTCCGACGGTGGAACGCGGGTTTCGATTCGTCGATTTCTGGTCAATGGAGATTGCCGGCGGAAGTCCCTCAATTGACTCTACATCCGGTTTTTCCATCTGTCCTAAGAACTGTCTTGCATAGGAAGACAAAGACTCCATATAGCGCCGCTGGCCTTCCGCATAAATTGTATCAAATGCAAGTGATGATTTTCCCGATCCGGACAATCCCGTTAAAACAACAAATTCATCTCTCGGAATATCTACGTCAATTGCCTTTAAATTGTGCTCATTAGCCCCACGTATTTTAATGTACTTTCTCTGTTTTCTCGGCATTTTATTTCCTCCTGTCGGTAACGTCCCTGTTTTTATTTTTCAATATCACGCAGCATATTTTTCAGTGACACCATCTTATCACGATACTCTGCCGCCGCCTCAAAATTGAGTTCTGCGGCAGCTTTCTTCATCTTCTTCTGGATGTCCCCGATCAGTTTTTCTAATTCCCTGCGGCTCATGGATTCCGGATCTTTATCAAATTCCATCTCCTCTGCTGCCACTTTTTTGGAGATTGCAATCAGATCACGCACCGATTTCTGGATGGTCTTCGGTGTGATTCCATGTTCCTCATTGTACGCCTGCTGAAGCTTGCGGCGGCGCTCCGTCTCATCAATTGCCACACGCATGGAATCCGTGATCTTATCCGCATACATGATTACATGTCCCTCACTGTTTCTTGCCGCACGTCCGATGGTCTGGATCAGTGAAGTCTCGGAACGAAGGAATCCTTCCTTATCCGCATCCAGAATCGCCACAAGCGTAATCTCCGGAATATCCAGTCCCTCCCGCAGCAGGTTGATACCGACAAGTACATCAAACACGTCCAGACGCAGGTCACGGATAATCTCTGCACGCTCTAAGGTATCAATATCCGAGTGCAGATATTTTACGCGGATGCCAAGTTCGCTCATATACTGTGTCAGATCCTCCGCCATACGCTTGGTCAGTGTCGTGATCAGCACTTTATGGTGATTTTTCGTCTCTTTGTTAACTTCCCCGATCAGATCATCGATCTGCCCCTCAACCGGTCGCACGGAAATCTCCGGGTCCAGAAGTCCAGTCGGACGGATAATCTGCTCCACACGCAGCAATTCATGCTCGTTCTCATAGACATTCGGCGTAGCTGATACAAACAACATCTGATCAATCTTGCTCTCAAACTCTTCAAAATTAAGCGGGCGGTTATCGAGTGCGGACGGCAGGCGGAACCCATAGTCCACCAGTGTCTGCTTCCGTGAGCGATCCCCCGCATACATTCCACGCACCTGCGGAATCGTAATGTGGGACTCATCCACAATAATCAGAAAGTCGTCCGGAAAATAATCCATCAGTGTCTCCGGCATTTCTCCCTCGGCACGTCCTGCCAGATGACGGGAATAATTTTCAATACCACTGCAAAATCCGGTTTCCTTCATCATTTCAATATCAAAATTTGTACGCTCCGCGATACGCTGTGCTTCCAGCAGCTTATCCTCCCCCTTAAAATACCTGACCCTCTCTTCCAGTTCTGCCTCAATGCGGTCGCACGCAGCGTTCATTTTTTCCTGTGGCACCACATAATGGGATGCCGGAAACACAGCCGCATGCTTTAATATACATTTGATCTCTCCGGTAAGCACATCCACCTCCGTAATCCGGTCGATCTCATCTCCGAAAAACTCCACACGGATCGCCGTGTCGGTATTATTCGCCGGAAAAATCTCCAGTACATCGCCATGCACCCGGAACGTACCACGCTTAAAATCCATCTCGTTGCGCGTGTACTGCATGTCAATGAGTCCCTTGATCACATCATCACGGTCAATCTCCATTCCGGGACGCAGGGAAACCATCATATTCATATAGTCATCCGGACTACCAATGCCATAGATACAGGATACGGATGCTACGATAATGACATCTTTTCGCTCCGCCAGCGCTGCCGTGGCAGAAAGGCGCAGCTTATCAATCTCATCATTTACCGCGGAATCCTTCGCTATATAAGTGTCCGACTGCGGCACATACGCTTCCGGCTGATAATAATCATAGTAGGAGACAAAATACTCAACGGCATTCTCCGGAAAAAATTCTTTCATTTCTCCGTACAGCTGCCCCGCCAGTGTCTTGTTGTGGGAAATAATCAGCGTCGGCTTATTCAGTGCCTGAATAACATTTGCCATCGTAAAGGTCTTTCCCGAACCGGTCACACCCAGCAGTGTTTCAAACTGGTTGCCTTCTTTGAATCCTTTGACTAATTTTTCAATTGCCTGCGGCTGGTCACCGGTTGGCTCATATGGGGCATGTAATTTGAACTCCATAATGCCCTCTCCCTTCTCAAATTTATCGTAAAATTAACTTTATTCCATGAAAAAAAGATAAAATCCATATCTTTATAGTCTGCACATATATGCTAATTTTACTACAAAGATCTGACTTTGTCTATCTTAATCAGAACATTTGTTCTCATCTTTCTTTTTGCCTGTAAAGTGTGTATGATAACAGCAAATACATGTCACAAAAGATAAGGAGATTTTGTATGAAAAGAAGAAAAGAATTTCATTTATTTCCCCTTGGAATATTGTTATTTACCCTGACATTAACCATAGTTTCAGGCCGGATTGCTATCCATGCGGCAGATCTGAATACAGAACTGCCCGCAAATGACTCCACGGAAATTTCTTCCGAAATTCCAACGGAAACACCGGTGGTTCCTTCCACGGAAAATCCCAAACCGGTATTGCAGGGACTTATCCATGATAAAAACGGACATTTCTATTTTTATCAGAATGGAAAAAAGCTGAAAAACCGTTGGAAAAAGGTTGGCAAAAACAAATACTATTTCGGGAAAAACGGACAGGCAGTTACCGGGAAAAAGAATATTTCCCATTACTTATGTTACTTTAATAAAAAAGGGGTTCTGACACGGAAAATTGATAAAAACAAAAAGATGGTTGCCCTCACTTACGACGACGGACCATCGGTTTATACCCCAACTATTTTAAAAACCCTGAAGAAAAATGATTCCGTTGCCACATTTTTTGTGGTGGGCAGCCGCGTATCGACTTACTCCAAAACCGTACAGAAGGCTTATGACAACGGGTGTCAGATTGGCAATCACACTTATGATCACAAAATTCTGACCCGAGTTGGGAAAAAGGAAGTTCAAAAACAGGTTTCCAAAACCAATCGTGCCGTCAAAAAAGTAATCGGTATAAATCCGGTTGTGATGCGCCCACCGGGAGGTGCCACCAGTTCCAACATCAAATCATGGGTGGGAATGCCTTCCATCATCTGGTCCATCGATACCTTAGACTGGAAAACGCGGGATTCCGCAAGTACCCAGAAAGCGTATTGAACCATGTAAAGGATGGAGATATCGTACTGATGCACGATCTGTATAAAGCGACCGCCACTGCCTCCCAGACAATCATTCCGGAACTTACCAGACGCGGATATCAGCTCGTCACTGTCAGCGAACTTGCAGAGTGCCGGGGCGGCATGAAACAGAACAAATCTTATTCTAAATTTCCAAAGAAACAAAAATAGTGTCAGGCAGTGAACGATTTTACAAAAAAACGCGGAAACCATGATGGTTTCCACGTTTTTGTTATCTGCTTCGATTTTATACAACCTTACGTCCGCAGCACTGCTTATATTTCTTACCACTGCCGCATGGACACGGATCATTCGGATATACCTTGGCGTGTTCACGCTTCTTCGGTGCCTTTGCCGCACTCTCGTCCTTATTGGTTCCGGTTACTTTTGCGACCTGCTCACGCTCTACCTTCTGCTCTACCTGTACATGATAGAGAAGACGAATGGTATCCTCCTGAATACCCGCGATCATTTCATCGAACATATCAAATCCGGCCATCTTATACTCAACCAGCGGATCTCTCTGTCCGTATGCCTGTAATCCGATACCCTGACGGAGCTGATCCATATCGTCGATATGATCCATCCACTTGCGGTCGATCACCTTCAGCAATACGACACGCTCCAGCTCACGGAACTGCTCGATCTCCGGGAATTCGGTCTCTTTTGCTTCATATAAAAGCACTGCCTGTTCTTTCAGATGCTGCTTTAATTCTTTGACATCCTTGATATCTTCGATATTTTTCTCTGTAACAGGTTCAAGAGGAATCACCGGCAGAAGAATTTCATTTAATTCATTTAAATTCCACTCTTCGCGCGGAATCTCATTCGAAATACAGGTATCGACTGATTTCTCCACCTGTTCCTGAATCATCTTAAAGATCGCATCACGCATGCTGTCTCCATTTAATACGGACATACGCTCTTTGTAAATGATCTCTCTCTGATCGTTGTTTACCTGATCATACTCTAACAGATTCTTACGAATACCATAGTTGTTGTACTCGATCTTTTCCTGTGCCTTCTCGATGGCAGAAGTAAGCATCTTGTGCTGAATCTGCTCACCTTCCGGAACACCAAGTGCGTTAAATACTGACATCAGACGCTCGGAACCGAACAGCCGCATCAGATCATCTTCCAGAGAAATAAAGAACTGGGATTCACCCGGATCTCCCTGACGTCCGGCACGACCACGCAGCTGATTATCGATACGGCGGGATTCATGACGCTCGGTACCGATGATCTTTAAACCTCCGGCTTCACGTGCATCCTCGTCCAGCTTGATATCTGTACCACGACCAGCCATGTTCGTAGCGATGGTAACCGCTCCGTGCTGTCCTGCCTGTGCAACGATCTCGGCCTCCTGCTCATGGAATTTTGCATTCAATACGGTATGCGGAATTCCCTCACGCTTTAACATTCCGCTGATCAGCTCGGAAGTCTCAATCGTGATGGTACCAACCAGAACCGGCTGTCCCTTCTCATGTGCTTCCTTGACTTCCTCAACAACTGCTTTGAATTTTTCTTTCTTCGTCTTATATACCGCATCCTGATGATCGATACGTGCAATCGGACGGTTGGTAGGAATCTCAATAACGTCCATGCCGTAAATATCACGGAACTCTTTTTCCTCCGTCAGAGCCGTACCGGTCATACCGGCTTTCTTCTCAAATTTGTTGAAGAAGTTCTGGAATGTAATGGTTGCAAGTGTCTTGCTCTCTCTCTTAACCTTTACATGCTCCTTTGCCTCGATTGCCTGATGCAGACCATCGGAATAACGGCGGCCCGGCATGATACGTCCGGTAAACTCGTCAACGATCATAACCTGATCATCTTTTACCACGTAATCCTGATCGCGGAACATCAGATAATGTGCACGGAGCGCAAGGATCACATTATGCTGGATCTCCAGGTTCTCCGGATCTGCCAGGTTATCAATATGGAAAAATTTCTCAACCTTTTCCACACCCTGCTGTGTCAGATTCACCAGTTTGTCCTTTTCATTTACGATAAAGTCTCCGGTTTCTTCCTGCTCAATTCCCATGATGGCATCCATCTTGGAATACTCCGGTACATCCTCACCACGTGTCAGCTGCTGCGCTAAAATATCACATGCTTCATATAATTTGGTGGACTTTCCACTCTGACCGGAAATAATAAGAGGTGTACGCGCCTCATCGATCAATACGGAATCGACCTCATCGATGATCGCATAGTGCAGACCTCTTTGTACCAGCTGCTCCTTGTAGATCACCATGTTGTCACGCAGGTAATCAAATCCAAGTTCGTTATTTGTAATATATGTAATATCGCAATTGTAAGCGTCACGGCGCTCATCGTTGCTCATATCATTCAATACAACACCAACGGTCAGTCCGAGGAATTCATGAACTTTTCCCATCCACTCGGAATCTCGTTTTGCCAGATAATCATTGACGGTGACGATATATACCCCTTTGCCCTCCAGCGCATTCAGATAAGCCGGAAGTGTAGATACCAGTGTCTTACCTTCACCTGTCTTCATCTCTGCAATACGTCCCTGATGCAGGATAATACCACCGATAATCTGTACTCTGTAATGCTCCATGCCAAGCACACGGCTTGCTGCCTCACGTACGGTCGCATACGCTTCCGGAAGCAGATCGTCAAGTGTCTCTCCTTTTTCCAGACGCTCCTTATATTCTTTTGTCTTTCCCCGTAATTCTTCATCCGAAAGTGCCTTCATCTCGTCACGATAAGATTCCACTTTATCTACGAGGGGCGTAATTCGTTTCAACTCCCTGTCACTGTGTGTACCAAAAATTTTAGTCAATGCACTCATAATATATTTTGCTCCTAACTCGCATAGAATATAGGTATTGTACCACTTTCTCCACATTTACACAACTCAAAGGCCATGAATGTTTTATAAACTTTTTATGAACGAACAGGATTCTGCTATTGAAAATTTGTAAGCAGCTTGCTATGATAAGAGGACGATTATTGTATTCCAAACACAAGGAAGAAACAGAAAGGAAGGTAACAACCCATGTCTTATATTTACAAAACAAAAGGCACCTGTTCCACACAGATCGAAGTGGAGCTGGACGGAAATATTGTTAAAAATGTGAAATTCACCGGCGGCTGTCAGGGAAATCTTCAGGCAATTCCCCGTCTGGTTGAGGGCATGACTGTTGAAGAAGTGGAACGCCGTATTTCCGGTATTCACTGTGGCATGAAAAACACCTCCTGTGGTGATCAGCTTGCCCGGGCATTGCGCGAAGCCTATGATGCACAAAAAAATGCATAATACCATTCCCGGATTATGTAAAAGCCTCCCCAGACAGATCTGTCTGGGGGCTTTTTTATCCCCGTACCACCGGCTGCAGCTGCTTTCCTTCCAAAGCTGCCGAAATCGTCTCCGGCAAAAGTTCCATTTTTGCCACCATCGAATTTGGCTTTTTTTCATAATTATCCTGTGCGAATGGCACAAAATAAATATGTTTCGTATTCATCAGCATCCCGATATTTTTAAAACTGGCTCCCAGTGCATCGTTGGTGGATATGGCAATTACCAGTGGTTTGCCATTGCGCATATGCGCTTTGGCAGCCATCAGAACCGGAGTATCGGTGATTGCATTCGCCAGCTTCGCCGCAGAATTTCCTGTACACGGTGCAATCACCATCACATCCAGATATCCCTTCGGTCCGATCGGTTCTGCCTCCTGAAGTGTGCGGATTCCAGGGTTCCCCGTTATGTCACAGACTTCTTCCATAAACTCTTTTGCCGTTCCAAACCGCGTATCACAGTTCTGCGTCTGATAAGAAAAGATGGGAATCACATGTGCTCCCATCTCCGTCAGTCTCTGAATCTCTTTCCTGGTTTTTGCGAATGTACAGAAAGAACCGGTAATCCCATACCCTATATTGCGATTTGATAAATCCATGTCTTTGCCTCTTTCCCATCCTGCCTGATTTTACTGTGTTCAAGAATTGCATCTGCCAGCACTTTGGCACTGCTCTTTGTCGTATACAGCCCCGGAAGTCCCAATGCCGCCACAACTTTGATTCCATATGCCTCCGCTGCCATCAGATCCGTACCGCCGGGTCTTGATGCAATATCAATGATCACGGCATCCGAATGCATTTCACGGATCATCGGCTCGCGGATCACAAGTGCCGGAACCGTGTTTACAACCGTGCGTGCCCCATAGGCTTCCTCCGGACCGTACGAAAAGTCCACTGCCTATGTCCTTCTGTCCGTGCCAGCCGGCGTGCCTCTACGCTCCTTGCCAGCACTGTCACTTTTGCTCCCATCGCAGACAAAACCCTGGCGATCTCCCTGCCGCATCTTCCATACCCGCTGACAATAATTTTCTGCCCCCGGATAGAATAATCACTGTATTTTAAAATTTCAGCAACCGTTGCTTCTGCTGTAATACATGCGTTGCGATGCACAACCACCGCATCTGTCATCATATCATAATATTCTGTTCCCGCATCCTCACAGCGCTGTCTCCACTCCGGTCCAAAAACCCCTCCAAACAATATCCAGTCCCGTTCTTTTTTCCCTGTCAGTTCCTCCTTTAATATAAGATTTACATCATGGTTTCTCTCAATCTTCGTAACAGGAACCGGCAGCACAAGATACCTGCTGTTGTCCAGCACTTCCAGTGCCTCTTCCTTTTCCACTCCCCGTCTCCAGTCCAGTCGGTGTATCTTTCCCGGAAGACATGCGGCAAGATTGCTTTGTCGCTGATCCGTAACAAAAATCACGATATTTCCGGTCATATAAAAACGCTCCCTTCCATATAACATATGAAAGAGAGCGTCATAAGGTGCAAGATCGTTCTTACTAAAGTCTGGTCTCTACAAAGATATCGTAGATTGCCTTGATGGCAGCCTCGAAATCGTCATTGCTGACACCAATAATAATATTTAACTCGGAAGATCCCTGGTCAATCATCTTGACATTGATGTTCGCATGGGCCAGTGCAGAAAAGATTCTGCCTGCCGTACCGCGGGTAGATTTCATTCCACGTCCCACAACCGCGATCAGACCCAGATCCGCTTCCAGATCAATCACATCCGGATGGGTCAGACGGCGGATGGAGCTGATCACCTGCTGCTCCTTGCCTTCAAACTCTTCCTGATGCACAAATACGGTCATGGTGTCAATACCAGATGGCATATGCTCGATCGAAATTCCGTTTTCCTCAAATGCCTGTAATGCTTTACGACAGAAGCCAACTTCGGAATTCATCATATCTTTGTCAATGCTTACTGCGACAAATCCCTTTTTCCCCGCGATACCAGTGATCGTGTATTCCGGTTTCTGACAGGTACTCTCTACGATCAGGGTTCCTTCTGCCTCCGGATCATTGGTATTGCGGATATTGATCGGAATGCCGGCCTTTCGTACCGGGAATACCGCGTCCTCATGAAGTACGGAAGCTCCCATATAAGAAAGCTCTCTTAATTCACGATATGTAATCACATGAATCGGCTGCGGATTGTCAATGATACGCGGATCTGCTACGAGACATCCGGATACATCTGTCCAGTTCTCATATAAACTTGCATGACATGCTTTTGCAACAATGGACCCGGTAATATCCGAACCGCCGCGGGAGAATGTTTTCACCCTTCCGTCAGCACCAATTCCATAAAATCCCGGAATGACAGCTTTTTCACATTCTGAAAGTTTCTTTGACAGTACCTTGTCAGTCTTGTCTGCATCCAGATTTCCTTCTTCATCAAAAAAGATTACGGTTGCAGAATCGATAAACTCATATCCAAGATAATCTGCCATAAGAATACCATTCAGATACTCTCCGCGGGAAGCCGCATAATCCACACCGGCTTTTTCCTTAAAGTTTTTGGAAATTGTCTTAAACTCCTCATCCAGTGTCACTTTCAGTCCGAGTCCGTTGATAATGGAATCATAACGCTCTTTGATCTTCATGAGAGGAACACGGAACTCCTCGCCTGCCTCTGCTTTCGCGTAGCATGCATATAACATATCCGTAACCTTGGTATCTCTGGAATTACGCTTTCCAGGAGCACTCGGCACTACATATTTTCTGGATTCATCCGCACGGATAATATCGCCAACCTTGGCAAACTGCTCGGCACTCGCCAGCGAGCTGCCACCAAATTTTACAACCTTAACCATTTTTAACTTTTCTCCTTCAAGAATAATAACTTCTGCTATTATACTTCTACCGTCTGGCTTTCGTCAATTATTTTCTTCCAGATAGATCACATCCGTTGCGATCGTATTACTCGATCCGTCCACCTGTAGAATCCCGTATGATGGCGGTATTCCGTAAGGCGGCTGTCCGATACTTCCCGGATTCATGTAGGTAATACGGTTGTGTTTGTCATAAAAAACCCGGTGGGTATGTCCGAACAGCGCGGCATCGACCTTCCGCTCCTCTGCCGCATATTCCAGATTCAGATATCCGGCTTTTACATTAAATGTATGTCCATGACAGATCAGTATTTTTTTCCCTTCGATCAGAAGAATCCGTTCCTGAACTTCCTGACGGCAATCACAGTTTCCCGGCACCTGTTCCATCACAGTCATAGGAAATTTCCGGTGCAGCTGTTCTGCATCTGCCCAGCAGTCTCCCAGATGAATGATCATATCCGGATGTAATCGGCCGACTGCCGTAACCATATTATTTACATTTCCGTGCGAATCACTGAGCACCAGAATTCTCTTCATATAAAACATACTCCTTTTCGTTTAAAAAGCAAAAAGACCTTTGCTCCGGCATCCTCGCCAAGGCAAAAGTCTTTTCTCCTTCTCATTTCAGCGATGACTATCCCAGTCGTTTCCACTGCTTACTACATTTGTAGTAGGAATAAAACATGCAGTGTTCCGCCTGCTCACAGCGCTTTGGTGCAGTCTCAATGCTGCACTGGCAGTTTACAATTGCATCTGCCTTCCCCTTACAATTTCCCTTTAACATGACATCGTCTAAAACTTCATCTGACATACTTCTTTTTGCTCCTTATTACTACCAAGTTTTGTTCACGACGATCTTCATTATACAATATATGGTAGGTAAAGACCATAGGTCAAATCTCACAAATAGACCTGCCTGTTTTGTAAAAATTTTCACTTGACGAAACAGGAAAAATGCGCTAGAGCTCCAGCTTATTTATTAAGTTCAAATTATACTTTTCCGCCAATTCCATACATTTTCTGTAAGAATCCACATCCTGAATATGTCTCACACAATGGGCATCCAATCCGAGAATTGCTTTATTTCCGACTTCCCCGGCAATCTTCCAGAAACGTTCTGCCGGATAATGCCTTGCACCCTCTCCCATGCCGAGCATATTGATCTCCAATGGAATATCCAGCTGCTTCATTTCTTTGCACAACCGGGTCATCTCCCAGTCATATACCGAATCCATTCCCTGATAATTCATCAGATCCGGATGGGCAAGATATGCATAACTTCCGGTCTGCATCCCTTCGATTACGAGATCCACATACCTGCGGATACGGCTTTCATCCTCCGTCTCTGTACCGGTATATGGTCCCATTTGTTCGGAACCGAGAAAATGCTGTCCCATAATCATATAATCACATCCAAGATTCCGAAACAGCCGCATCTGCTCCTCATAAAACTCCGGAACGTATTCCGCTTCAAATCCAACATATATTTTTATCTGATCCTGATACTCTGCTTCCAGTTTCCGGATCGTCTCTACATATTCCGGTGCCTGCTGCATCGTCATGCGAATTCCGGATACATATCCATCCGTATACGGACACGGAACATGATCCGAAAATCCAAAGATTTCTATTCCCATGGCAATTGCCGCTTCAATATATTCTCTCTCCGTATCATAGGCATGCTGGCACCGCCAGGTATGTGCATGATAATTTGCTTTTAAAAAATCCATTCTGTTGTCCTTCATCCGTTTATTCGCCTATCATTTTAACATGGAATACGTTTTATGACAACAAAAGACCGTGTGCATCCTCTCATGCCCACACGGTCTTTTATTATTTCAAATACTCAAATAAATTACTCCCTATTGTTTAAATGAACAATATTTCTATTTTTTTTTTCGACAAAGAACATATATAAGCGCAACGAAAGCAAAAAGAGCAGTTGCCATTATATGTCGGCTATTTGATTGTGGAATTTTTATGAACATACAAAAAAGTGTTACAATCAGTGTTGGGATTTCTATGATTGATAAAATAATAATAGATGGTAAAAAATCTTTTTCTCCTCCCTTTTTCATATCAATTCCTAACACAGCTGCAATACAAAGAGGAATTATTTCTGACATTAATTCAAAACCATAATTCATATGCAATCTCCTTATTTTTCTTAATGTCCCCACCGCCTAGACCAAGAAACATTTTTTTCAAAAGAACTTTTTCAGAAGAATCAGAATAAAAATCGCCTCTGTATCTATAATATATTTTTCCACTTGAATGACTAACACATCTTTCACCGTCAAAATAAATGCTATCCGGTATGTTTGAAATTTCTTTTTTATCCTTATCTTCTTCTACACTGATAGTATCTAACACAAAATTATTTTTTTCACATCATTTTAGTCTGCGCAATCTTTTGTAAGTTGCAACTAACATCAGTTTACTACTATTATCAAATATGTCAATGAATTCTTCAAATTTCATCAAATATTAATTAAATATTAATTAAAGTTTTATATTATTTTCTATTACAAATTCGCATCATATATTGTATTACTTTAATCATGGAACATCTGCTGTTCCATGATAACGTTCTCCTGATTTTTCGTACTTTCCGATCCACTGTGCTCTGTTTTCATAAAAAACAGTGCTCCTGCAAGGAAAAGAAATACGATAGCGGATACCCCGATGTTTATACTCCCAAAAGCCTGGGAAGCCAGTCCGACCACCGTCGTTCCCATAAAGGATGCTCCTTTTCCACAGATATCCATCAGACCAAAATACTCTCCGGAACGCTCCGGCGGAACAATCTTTGCAAAATAAGACCGGGACAGTGCCTGAATGCCCCCCTGAAACATTCCCACAAAAATTGCCAGCACCCAGAACTGCCACTGTGCCTTCATAAACACGGCAAAAACGGTAATCCCCGTATACGCAGCAATACAGGTTAAAATCAGCTTTCCGGTATCGTATTTTTCCGCAAGCCTGCCAAACAGAATGGAAAACGGAAATGCAACAAACTGTGTCACAAGCAATGCAAGAAGCAGTCCTGTGGAATCCAGCCCCAGGGCAGAACCATACGCCGTCGCCATATCTATAATCGTATAGACTCCATCAATAAAAAAGAAGAATGCTATGAGAAACAGAAAGATTTTCTTTTGTTTCCGCACACTGCGCAGCGTTTCTATGATACGTCCAACGCTTTCCCTCATGGCATGCGGTTTCCGCTCTACATAATGAACCTGACGATACTGCTTCATTAAAGGAAGCGACATCACAAGCCACCACACCGCAACCACTGCAAACGCAATCATCATTCCTGTTTCAAAAGAAAATCCCATTTTCTGATACCCAAGTACAAAAACAAGACTTACGATGAAAGGAATACAGCTTCCTGCATTTGTGGGTGGTGCATGTATAAAATGCAGGTAAAATTTATATAATTTGACCTTTTCCCAAACGTAGCATATAATAGGAAAAACCAATGGACATGTATGATTCTTGGGGGGATATCCATGATTACAATGTTAGCGAAAATCTTTATCAAAAACCGTCCGGCAAAAGAACAACGGCAGGCATATGGCACCCTGTGCAGTATCGTTGGAATCTGCTTAAATGTCTGCCTGTTTGCCGGAAAATATTTTGCCGGAATGTTAAGCGGTTCCGTTGCCATCACAGCGGATGCGTTCAACAACCTGTCCGATGCCGGTTCCTCTTTTATTACACTTGCCGGATTTCTTTATGCCGGGAAAACTCCGGATTCGGAGCACCCGTTCGGACATGGGAGGTTTGAATATGTGTCGGGATTTGTCGTAGCGATTGCTATCCTGATGATGGGATTTGAACTTTTAAAAACTTCCTTTTCCAAAATTCTGCATCCGGAAGCCGTAGACACAAGTCTGCTTGCCATGGGAATTCTGGTATGCTCCATTCTGGTAAAAATCTACATGTACTGTTACAACCATTATATTGGGAAAAAACTCGATTCGGATGCCATGCAGGCGACCGCCATGGATTCGCTTTCCGACACCATTGCCACCTCTGTGGTTCTGGCAGCCATGATTATTATGCGCCTGACATCCATCAATGTCGATGGATTTGGCGGTCTGCTGGTAGCCATTTTCATCCTCTATGCCGGAATAAAAGCGGTCAAAGACACCATGGATCCGCTTCTCGGAAAAGCTCCGGACCAGACATTTGTCCGGGAAATCCGTGCCATTGTCATGTCCCATCCCAAAGTACACGGTATCCATGATCTGATCGTACATGACTACGGTCCCGGCCGCCGCATGATCACCCTGCATCTGGAAGTTCCGGGGGACGAAGATGTCTTTCAGCTCCATGACATGATTGATCACATTGAACGGGAGCTGGATCAGAAACTCGGATGTGAAGCCGTCATCCACATGGATCCGATTGAAACCAATAATGCCGCAATTGCCCAGATGCAGCAGCAGGTAGAACAAAAGGTTCTTGAAATTGACCGCCGTATTACCATCCACGATTTCCGCCTGATCAACTGCGATACCCACACCGGCATTGCCTTTGACGCGGTCATCCCCTATGGTATGCGGATCCGTCCGGAAGACCTGAAGAAAAAAATTGAAAACAAGCTTCAGGAAATCGAAGGAAACTACCAGTTTATGATTCATGTGGATCAGAGTTATGTACCTGTATAAAAATAACGGTTCGCAGATTTCCGCGAACCGTTATTACTGACAGCTTTATTTATTGCATGCCCTAATCCTCTGCAAAAAATGCCTGCATAGTTACATTTTCCTTTGCTACCTCCACAAGATTTACACAACTGTTTCCAATCCGGTCAATATTATGGAGCACATCATTAAACGGAATGGTAAGTTTGGAATCGCACTTTCCCTTTCCCACTCTGGCAATATGGTTTTTGCGCATTTTTTCACCCAGCTGCATGATGTTTTCTTTTTGCCGCATCAGTTCTTTGATATCCATATTCACATCCCCGGAAATCGCCTGAATGCAGCTTCCGAAAATCATCTGGATCTGTTCCATTGCCTTTTTCAGTTCTTTCAAAGCATCTTTGGAATACTTATGTTTTCCTTTATTCTGTTTTGCCACGGTTTCCATGATTTCCCTCGTCAGCTGCCCGATCCGGTCAATATCACAGAGAATGTACTGCATACCGGCACTTTGTGATGCCTGTTCCTCGGTCAGCACACCTCCGGAATACAGTGATGCAAAATAATCATTGACCGAAGCATACAGCTTCTGCAGTATTTTCGCCTTTTCTTCTACAAGTTCTGCATTTTCTTTATCAATCTTTCCGTTTCTGTACTGCAGTTTTCCGATCATTTCATCTACAAGTTTTGCACAGTACATTACTTCTTTTGCCACCAGCTGCAATGCTGCTGCCGGCTGTGCAATCAGCTTGTTGTCCAGATATTTCGGATTTTCATCTACTTCGACTTCCGTTTCCTTTCCCTTTCCATCCGGTACAAGTTTCATCACAATCTTTACCATCAGAGGAATGAGCGGAATCCAGATCAGCGTCATGACAAGGTTAAATCCGGTATGGGCATTTGCAATCTGCCGTGAAATCACATCAATTTCGTTTCCCTTCGGCGAAATGAACTGAATCAGGGCTGCATACGGTTTTACAAGAAACAGGAATAAAATTGCTCCCGAAATATTAAATACACAATGGGCAAACGCCGTCCTTCTGGCATCTTTTGGCTGTCCGATAGATGCCAGCACTGCGGTAATCGTTGTACCGATATTGTCTCCCAACAGAATCGGGATGGCACCTGCCAGTCCGATGATACTGGTCACACCGTCCGGTCCTGCCTGGGCTGCAAAATTCTGTAATACGGCAATCGTTGCACTGCTGCTCTGTACAACAAGTGTCATAACAGCACCCACGCATACCCCAAGAATCGGAATATGGGATACTTTTCCAATCATGTTGACAAAGAATGCACTGGATGCCAATGGTTTCATGACATCGCCCATCGTCTCAATTCCAAGGAATAACAAACCAAATGCGAAAATTGTCTGTCCGATATTTTTCACCTTTTCTTTCTTTGAAATAAAAGAAATAAGAAATCCCGCAAAAATGAACAGATAAATATAATCCGTTATTTTAAATGCAATAATCTGTGCCGTCATGGTCGTACCGATATTGGCACCGAGAATAATGGAGATCGCCTGTGGCAGCGACATCAATCCTGCGCTGACAAAGCCGATTGTCATAACCGTTGTTGCGCTGCTGCTCTGTAACACTGCGGTCGTCAAAGCTCCCGCAAGCACACCAAGAATCGGATTTTTTGTAAGCAGGGCAAGGATTTTCTTCATCTTTTCCCCTGCTGCTTTCTGCAGGCACTCGCTCATCATATTCATGCCGTAAATAAAGATTGCCAGACCTCCGACCAGTCCGAAAATAATTTTCATCGTCTCGTTCACTTATGGTTCCTCCCCATTTCTTTTCATAAACTTTACACTCCGTATACTTTTTTTCTGAGATTGTAATAAGTTTATCATCGGAGTGTAAAATCAAACCATCCCAGAATGTAAACTCTGTGTAAAATTTCCGTAATGTTGTAAAATTGCTGTAAATTTGCGTAAAGTCTGTAAAATCCGTGTAAATCAGCATTTTCAGGCTCTATGACTTTAAACCCATTGTAAAAATATTTCCACAATGCTAGAATAAAATAGTTACAAAGGAAAATGTTTTGGAAAGGGAAAACACTATGCTATCATGTCCAAACTGCGGAGGAAATCTCAAATTTGACATTCCTTCCCAGCAACTCTCATGCGAGCATTGTCACACACTGTTTGATCCTTATGATTTTGATGGGAAAACAAGTGATGCCGAAGAATCAAAGACATTCGACGGCGATTACGAGGTCACGATCTTTACCTGTCCGCAGTGTGGCGGTGAAATTTTAAGTACCGACAATGCAGCTGCCGGTTTCTGCAGTTTCTGCGGAGCCTCCACGATTCTTTACAGCAGAATCAGTCACGAAAAACGGCCCAATTATATTATTCCGTTCCAGAAGACAAAGGAACAGTGTAAGGAAGCGTACGCACGCCGTATGAAACATTCCATTTTTGCGCCAAAAGAACTCCGCGATCCTTCTTATATCGATAGTTTCCGCGGAATTTACATGCCGTACTGGGCGTTTTATATCTCCCAGAAAGGTTCTCTCTCGCTCGATGGAAAAAAGACTTCCCGCCGCGGTGATTATATTATTACCGATCACTACGCACTTACCGGGGATCTGGATGCCTACTACAAAGGTCTTTCCTATGATGCCTCATCCTCTTTTGATGACAATATCAGTGAAGAACTGGCTCCTTATAATTTAAAAGGCATGAAAGCCTTTACCCCCGCCTATTTAAGCGGATTTTACGCGGACACTTCCGATGTGGATGCAAAAGTATATCAGGGCGATGCCGAATACACTGCATCTGCGGAAACAACCGAGCGTATTGCTTCTGACGGGACATTTGCCGGTTTTACCATGGATACCATCCGTCCTGAACAGCTCCATACAAAAACAGAAACCATCGACAGTACCATGTTTCCGGTATGGTTTCTATCCTACCGCAAAAAAGACCGTGTCGCTTATGCAACGGTCAACGGACAGACCGGACTGGTCGTTGCGGATATCCCGATTGATCCGAAGCGTTATCTGCTCGGTTCGCTGCTTCTGGCAATTCCGATCTTTGCTCTTTTGGCATGGTCGGCATTTTTACAGCCCTCTTCCCTGGTAATGACTACCCTGCTTTTGTCACTGCTTTCCATCGGTGTCTATTGTTACGAATGCGTTTCTATCCACCAAAAAGATACCGGGGCAAATGACCGGGGCAAAATGTTCATCCAATCGAAGAAAGCTTCTGCTGCAGACAAACCGAAAACCCCTGAAGCCCAGCCGGAGCCAGCCGCAAAAACGAATCCGCTTGGCTGGATTCTTCCGCTTTGTGCTGCGGTACTTTCGTTTGGGGTATGGTTCCTGCATCCGGTATCGGATCTCTACTATTACGGAGCCGCAATTCTTTCCATGGCTGCCATCCTCGTGTCGTTCATCAGTATTATCCATGCGTATAATCTGTTGTCCACCCGCCGGCTGCCACAATTTGACAAACAGGGAGGTGATGACCGTGCGTAAAATAAAACGTATCCTTACGGCATTTGTATTTTGTCTGATACTCTCCGCCAGCACCATACCGGTTTGTGCATCCGCAGTTTCCGCTTCCAATGAGGAAACCGGCTACGTTTATGTGCTGGATGATTCTGCCGATTTTCTGACAGACTCCCAGGAAAACAGTCTGCAAAAGCAGCTGTATGATCTGACCGCATACTGTAATGTGGCTTTTGTAACCACAACCGGACACAGTAAATCTTCCACCGAAGATTTTGCTGCAGATTATTTTGATGATGTCTTTGGTCCACATTCCAACGGTACGATCTTCGTCATTGACCGCTGCCTGAATGAGATTTATCTCTACAGCGATGGACAGGCGCACAAAATCATCACCAATTCCCGCGCACGTTCAATTACCGATAACACTTATACCTACGCGCGCGATAAGGATTATTATACCTGTGCATACAAGGTCTTTACCCAGATCGAAACGCTGATGCAGGGCAAACGGATTGCAGAACCGATGCGCTACCTCTGCAGTGCGCTGCTAGCCATTGTTGCTGCACTGTTTCTCAATCTCTTTTTCGCGCTGTGGAGTTCACGTTCCCACAAGGCAGACCGCAGACAGGTGATGACCGGATTGTATGCACAGATGCAGATCAATAACCCACGCACACAATTCATCCGCCAGTCGCGTACTTACAGTCCGGTATCTTCCGGCAGCAGCGGTGGTGGCCATTCCGGCGGCGGAGGTGGGGGCGGGCACTCCGGGGGGGGGGGTGGCCATTCCGGCGGCGGTGGGGCGGCGGCGGTCACTCCGGTGGTGGCGGCGGTCACAGTATATAATCCTGTAGAAAATGCGCATTTGTGGTAAAACGGTGCTTTAAAAAATGCGCATTTGCAGGAGTTTCTTATATTTTAAGCAAAACTATTAATAAGGGCAGTTTTTAAACTGCCCTTATTTGAATCATATGTCATTTTTAAGATACCTTCCACTTGTCAGATAAACGCTTCATTATTTTTTTGTAAGAAAACTATCAAGTTCCCCATATACTGTATTATCTGAAGATATTAAAATTTTTCCATTATCTGTATATAAGTAGTTCAAATATTCATATGGCAAGTCTATCTTGTTAAGCCTATTATGGCGACTGTCAATATTCCAGATTTCTCCTGTATCCCTGGAATATACCAAAGCATAATCTGCTTTTTTATCTCTGCCAGGTATCGCAATATCCAAATCTATCTTATTTATTATTTTTGCAACGGTCCTCCCCGATGCTACACAAAAAAGTACTCCACTCCCACTAAATGTTCTTATAAAACCATATTTTCCTGACATCTCAAACTTTGAAATTCTTTCATTTTTTAGCAAATTGATAATTTTTTTATCCAGCTTCAAACTATCAATATAGTTTCCAGCACAATTATACTTTTCTATTATCCATGAGTCCTTCCCTGAACTGTTTCTCAATCGAACTAAAGCATATATTTTTGACTGATATACTGCGAAATTATATAACACTTCACCATTTTCTTTTTTTCTGTTATAATCCTTCGATATCAGAATATCAAATTTTTTATTTTTTCCACCAGAAACATCATATGAATCCAAATAAGTTATACTTTTCTTTTTATTTTTTTTACCTTTTAATGATATAATTTTATCCTTACATACTTTCACATAAATTAATGTTTGATCTGTAGAATCACTTACCCCCAAATGCTTCTTTTATTGTATGAATAAAAATAAGCGAAAGTAGTGCAACCGTATCAGGTGGACTTCTTTTAGAGCAGCTTCCGCAGCCCCTTCGGGTAGTGATTCTTCATCACAGAACCCGCAAGTTTGCCCCAGCCGAGGCTGTATCCATCTACCGTGATCAGATACCAGCCCTTCTCCCCTTCTGCCGGAAACGTCTGCCCGGCCAGATACGCGCGTGCTTCATCCACAGACAGATTCCAGCTGTGGCATGCTTCCTGCGGAGAAATTGCAAGCGCCAGTGCGTGTGCCGGTTCCAGCCGGTTCTTTTTAACTGTGCCAAGATGCAAACCCGGACGCAGCACATGCAGCCGTCTGGTTGCCGGCATATGTTCCGGCATCAGATACAGCTGCTCTCCAAAAAGAAGCAGCCTCCCGGCATCATCTGCCGGTATCTTTCCAAGAAACTCCTGTAATCCTGCAAGATACGCTTTTGCTTCTCCCTTTGCCAGCGGTTTTTCTTCTCCATTCGCACAATATCCCCGGTAATTTTCCGAAACAGTTCCCTCTTTTTCCAGAACCGCAACGAAATGTCCCTCTCCGTGCAGATGATGCGGAAATAACCGGATCGTATCTCCTATCTCCGCTGCCGGATGTTTTGTCCATGCCGCTACACCGTCTGCCATTCCCGGATATTTTTTCACCGGCACAATATGAAACTGCGGATGCTGTTCCAGAAAACGGCTGATCGTTCCCTCGTTTTCCTCCGGTGCAAAGGTACAGGTAGAGTAAACCATACGTCCTCCCGGCCGGAGCATGGAGGCCGCACATGCAAGAATTTCCTGCTGCCGCGCCGCACAGACCTGAACATTTTCAGGACTCCACTCCTCACATGCCTGCTCATTTTTACGAAACATTCCCTCCCCGGAACACGGGGCATCTACCATGATCCGGTCAAAATATTCCGTAAACATTCCTGCAAGTGTCTGCGGACTCTCGTTTGTCACCATCACATTTTTTACACCCATCCGTTCCATGTTCTCAGAAAGAATCTTTGCCCGCGCCGGATGAATCTCATTGCTGACAAGGAGCCCTTTTCCCTGCATCGCTGCCGCAATCTGTGTACTTTTGCCCCCCGGTGCCGCACATAAATCCAGAACTTTTTCGCCCGGCTGTGCATCCAGATATGCAGCCGGTGCCATGGCACTCGGCTCCTGAATATAGTACACGCCCGCCTCGTGATACGGATGTTTTCCCGGCTGATCTTCCTTTTCGTAATAAAACCCGTTCGCTTCCCACGGCACCGGCTGCAGATGAAAGGAAGTTTCCTCTATAAGCCGGTCCATGTCTGTTTTTGACGGATTGATCCGCAGTGCCTGATAACGCGCATCTTCGTAACTGTTTAGAAATGCCGGGTATTCTTCCTCCAGCATTTGTTTCATTCGATCTAAAAAAAGTTGTGGAAGCATATCATTTCTCCTAAAGTTCTCCTAAAGTTTTCCAAAAAAACTTGGCAAAATATCCAACAAATAGTAAAATATAAATATGATAAAACGAAAGTACATGAGAACAAGACAATTAAAACCGGGCATGAAGCTCGATCATCCGGTCGTTGACCGTCTGGGACGTAATCTCGTTGCCAGAGGTGCCGAACTGGATGATTATATGATTGATTCCCTGTTGAAACTGGGTATTATGTCTGTTTACATCCAGGAGGGGGAAGAAGAGGAAAACCCAGAACAGGTTCCTGCTTCTCCAAAAGCAGAAAAAAATATCGAACGGCTCCGTACCGAAGACCGCGCAAAAGTTACTCTTTCTGCCAGTATCCGTGAACGTGTCTCTACCGGTATTCAGTTTATCTACAACAATACAACCTCCGAGGAAATGGTTGCCACCACAGAGAGCATTGCCGATGATCTGATGCGTTCCATTAAAAGCAATGATGCCATCGCAATTGATATCTCCACACTCAAAACCAGTGACGAATACACATTCAAACACAGCGTGGATGTAGCAACCATTTCCATGATCGTTGCCAAGCAGCAGGGACTCTCTCCCGAAGAAGTACGGGAAATCGGTGTCTGTGGTTTGCTGCACGACATTGGAAAAACCAAAATTCCAAATGCTATCTTAAACAAGCCGGGCAAACTCAATGATGACGAATTTGCCATTATGCGGCAGCACTCGACATACAGTTACAACATGATCAAGGATCGTGCGGAATTTTCTCCGGCTGTCTGCCTTGGTGTTTTGCAACACCATGAAAAGATCAATGGAAGCGGATACCCGATGGGTGTGTCTGCGGAGAAAATCTGCCCCTATGCCAAGATTCTGTCCGTAGCGGATATCTATGATGCCCTGGTTACCGAACGCCCCTATAAAAAAGCCTATTCCCAGAGAGATGCCGTAGAAATGATTATGTCCATGACCATGGAACTCGACATAACTGCCATGAAGAGCTTCCTTGAAAGCATGATTCTATATCCGGTAGACAGCATCGTGGAACTGAGTAACGGCGAACAGGCGCGTGTGGTCAAAAATATTCCGCACTATATTCTCCGTCCTGTGGTTGTCGGGCTTACCAGCGGTAATGTTTACAACCTTGGAGAAGATATCAATTGTGCCAATATCATCATTCTTTAAACAACAGGGAACAGCTTTCGCTGTTCCTTTTTTATTGTGTTATCTCTTCACTTTCAAAAGGCTGTGCCGTCTCCGGCAGAAACGCATCGTAAATATCCACATGATCATAGATACAGCCCCAGCTGCTGGTGGACCCTGCAGTCACACAGATATACTCTTTTCCATCCGGTGTCTGTGCCATACTTGCCGCACAGCTTCCGGACTGATTCACAAAGCCAGTCTTTGCCCCGATAATTTCACTGTGTGTATCCTTATCTTCAATTCTCCGCAAAAACCAGTTGGATATTGTAATCCCATCTGGATGTGGTTTGGATTTTGATGTCGTATAGGTTCGCGTTCCAAGAACTTCCCTGCACAGATCATTGTCCATTGCGGCTTTTAAAATCATTGCCATATCATACGGCGTACTGTAATGGTCATCATTGTATATGCCGACACAGTTGGTAAAATGTGTGGTCTCCGACAATCCCATTTTTTCCAGTTCCTGATTCATCATATCCACAAATGCTTCCTGTGAACCGGCCACATAAGTTGCCAGAGAAACCGCAGAATCTGCCCCTGATGGCAAAATGGTTCCATAAAACAGATCCCTTACCGTTACCTGCTCATCCACTTCGTATCCGGTATTGCTGCAGTCATTACTATAACTGAAATCTGTGGCATCAATACTGATGGTAACCAGCTCGTCCAGCTGCTCTGGCTTAATATTTTCCGCTGCTACCAGCACGGTAAAGATTTTGGTCATAGATGCTGGAATCATACGTTTTAATGCATCTTTTCCAGCCAGAATCGTTCCGGCATCCACATCAATGAGAATTCCCTGCTTGCTGACAACGGACTTCGGAAGCGATTTTGTCTCTGCGGTCTCCGTAGCGGAATAATCAAATACTTCCTCTGTTTCCGTCGGTATTTCCGATGCCTGCTCCTGCTGCGTCGGCTCAATCATCTTTTGATCTTTTTTGTTCTTTCCCTTTTTCCCCGGCACAACTGCCAATACCAGAACAACTGCTAAAATTATAACTGCTGCAACGGCTATGTACCATCTGTTTTTTCGTTTCTGCATTTTCTTATCTCCTGTCCTGCCTGAATTGCTCTTTTGTATCATAGCACTTTTCGGCTATAAATTGCAATCCATCAGATACAAACGAGACGCAAAATCCGGAAAATACCGTACGTTCTCATTATACCCGGTGCCTCCGAATGCCGGGTGCAAATGTACACCTCCATACATCAGGGCATCCCCGTATGCACAGAAATCCTCCTTTTCCCCATCCATCTTTACAAATTTTGCCAGCAGATGATGTGTCACAGAATCCGGGCGGATATGTACCGGAGCAACCGTGTTGACCAGATCCCCAAACTCCAGAATACTGTACGTTAACGCGCGGTTAGTAAAATGGTACCGTTTCTCTTTTGCAAGTCCTTTGGGATAATACGCATGAAACTGTGTATTCGGTTCCGCAAGTTTCTGCATCAGCATGCCGACTGCCTGTGTCTGATCTTCTGAAACACAGGTCCATTCTGTGAGATTTCCGTCAGCAAATGTCCGCCCACGATAAAATGTGCCCTGCTGCAATACACTACGCCACTTCCTGTACAGTGCAATCTGAGCCCTGATCTCCTCAAGTTCCTCTCTGGTACAGTCACAGAAATTACATTCATACCCCAGCACTGCGAATGCGGCAACTGCAAAGCGGGTCGTAAGCGGTGTCCGGCGCAGCGTCTGATGGTTCGGACACGCAGATACATGTGCACTCACCGTCGAGAGCGGATACCCGTAACTGTAATTTGTCTGTATGTCCGCCCTGCAACAGGCATCTGTGTCATCGCTTCCCCAGATCTGCGGAAAATAGCACAAAATGCCGGGATCAAAACGGTTTCCGCCTGCTGCACACCCTTCAAATAAAATTTCCGGAAAACGACGGGTCAGTTCCTCCATGCACCGGTACAGTCCCAGCACATAACGATGTGCCACCTCTCCCTGCTGTGCGGCCGGCAGGCTCTGTGAATAATAATCGGAAAACGTCCGGTTCATATCCCACTTCACATAAGAAACCGGTGCCGAAGAAAAGACCTTTGTCATACTGGCAATGATATACTCCTGTACTTCTCTCCTGCCAAGATCCAGAATTCTCTGGTTTCGTCCTTCTGCATGCGGTTTTCCGGGAATTTCAATGGTCCAGTCCGGATGCTTCCGGTAAAGGTCACTGTCCACACTGACCATCTCCGGCTCTACCCAGATTCCAAAAGAAAGCCCCAGATCTGTAATTTTTTTGGCAAGGCGCGATAAGCCGCCGGGCAGTTTTTTTGTATTCGGCACCCAGTCTCCCAATGAAGAAGTGTCATCGTTTCGTCTGCCAAACCAGCCGTCATCCACCACAAACAATTCGATTCCGGCATCTTTTCCCGCCTTTGCCAGCTTTAAGAGCCTGCTCTCACTGATATCAAAATAGCAGGCCTCCCAGCTGTTTAAAAGTACCGGGCGCGGCCTGTTTTTCCAATATCCGCGCACGATATGCTCCCGGATAAACGCATGCATCCGCCGACTCATGCCTCCCCATCCATCCGGTGCATAGGTCATAAAGGCCTCCGGTGCCTGAAACTGTGCTCCCGGCTCCAGTTTCCACGAAAATTCCCGTGGATTGATCCCCGTAAGAAGCCGGAGTTTTCCAAAACTGCTGACCTCCGCAGTCTCACAGTGATTTCCACTGTAGATCAGATGAAATCCGTAACAGTCTCCCTGATCTTCTCCCGTTTTCGGACGGCTCAGCATCACAAACGAATTTGCCCGGCTCGACGTGGTTCCGGTAAAAGAATCATTGACAATTCTGCCACCGGTCAGCGTCTGGTCACAGCGGTGCATCTCCCGCGCCCATGCGCCGCGAAATGTCGTAAAAATATAATCACTGTCATCAAAATCCAGCTGCAGACTCATCAGACGGGTAAGCTGTACATCCTGACTGCTGGCATTGACAATCTTCGCACTCCGTCCGATCACATCTGCCGCCTCATAGACATAGTAGTAGAGCAACAGCTTCAGATCATACTGCCGATCCACCATTGTCACACACAGCTGCTGCACTTCTCCCGCACTTCCATAGGAACCCGGAAGTCCGTCCAGCGCATCTTTTTCCCCGGTAATAACGGCATCTTCATAGCGGAAATCCAGAGTCTTTGCCCCATCATAAAGAATGGCCTCAACAAACGGCTCACGGATATCGCCCTTTCCGTACGAAGACATTTCCAGCCGCACATCCTCCAGCGAAAAACCGGCATGCTCTTTTTCACAGATATTCACATTTCCCGGTGCAAACACATGCTTTTCCACAAGAATTTCAAGATCATCCGGATGCTCGATATGAATAGTTCTCCCGTAATACAGATGCTCCGGATGTCCCCCCGGCAGAATGGAAAATGCATATGTTGTATGTGCCGTATCCAGTACGAATGCCTGTCCAATTTTACGAATCATAGCTGTCATCCTTTCTTTTAGCAGTTCTCCTGATTTTTAATTGCTGCATTAATCTCCTGCAGCTTTTTCTCTGTCAAAATATATTTTTTCCGAAATACCAATACCGCGATGAAAAGACCGATCATCGGAATTCCCGCCATCGTCAGCCGCAGTCCCAGCACCGAAGAATCCGCTGCACGCGCAACAACCGCCGCACTTGTATCCTGCTTGAGGTTACAGAGAGACAGACAGATCGCTGCGATCAGCACGGCAACTCCCGAAGCCAGTTTCACAACAAACGTCTGCATGGAAAAAATCACACTTTCATCACGGCGGTGATTTTTCATTTCCCCATAATCTACCGTATTTGCCAGAAATACTGTGGTAAGCACGGTCAGCATGCCAAATGCCGCAAAGATCAAAAATCCCGGCACCACCAAGGCTCCAAGCGCAGTATGACCGCCAATCATCAGCACAAGCAGAATCGCATACCCTGCGATTGCCATTCCAAAACTCAGGTAGAACACACGGATACTGCTCATAAACTTCCGCAGCAGCGGAAACAATACCATCATGGACAAAATCTGTACCGCTCCGCCAAATGTACTAAAAAGTGTATAGCTGTTATACCAGCTCTCCCCACTCACATCATACTTGAAAAAATACAACAGCAGATTGGACGTAATATACAAAGAGCAGTTAATCAGTACAATGGTGATGACAACCGTCATTGCCTGATCGTTGTGAATCAGCGCCGAAAACATCTGCCGTACGGTCGGCGTTTCCATATGAACCGTGGATTTTTCCCGGATCGTCAGACAGGTGATCGTAATAAACAGCACAAACAATACCGCAACAATAAGTGCAAACCAGCGGAAACCCGTGCGCTCATTTCCCTGTCCCAGCATATACACACATTTCATCGTAATAATCGTAACGAGAGCGGAACCGACACCCGAACAGGAACGCGCCATAGTTGTTAAATTTTCGCGCTCTTTTCCGCCTTCTGTAAATGCCGGAATCATCGACCAGAAAGGAATGTCCATCATGGTATAGGTGACTCCCCACACAATATAGGTAATGGCTGCATATGCCACAATCCCACTTCCATTCCATGCCGGCGGTGCGGCAAACATCAGATACAGCACGATCGCATTGCACAGGGTTCCAACCAGAAGCCATGGACGGAATTTTCCCCAGCGTGTTCTGGTTTTTGCAACAATCACTCCCATAATCGGATCGTTAAATGCATCAAACACCCGCGCTGCCATGAGAATAATTCCCATTGCCATCGCACTTACTCCGAGAACATCCTGGTAATAATACAGAATATAGCTCGCCGAAAGCATATATACCATATCTTTTCCGACAGCCCCCAGGCCGAATGCCGTTTTTTCTTTTGCTGATAATTTCATTGTATTTCCCCCTTACTCTTCCCGTGCCACCTGAAAATGTTCACAGATTTTCCCCGTCTGCGCATTTTCAATTGTCAAAATTCCTTCTCCGGCCTGTCCGGTCGTCTTTACATAAGTACCGCCCATACCTCCCTGTAAACATATGGTCTTTGGACCGATCAGTTCCAGAACACCTTTCACTTCAAACTGCACCGGTTCATTGAAAAATCCCAGCACATTTCCATTTTCATCCAGTGCCCGGATACGAACCGCCGCCATATCATAGGTTCTGCCTTCGGTCAGGTTATGTTCACTTACCTTCACCTCCAGATGTGCCTGCTGCATCGGCTCCTTGATCACGGTCTTACCACTTTTCCGTCCCTGACAGCCTCAAACTTATAGACCGTGGAAGTCGTCCCCCAGTCCCCGACATAACGTGTGTAAAGCGCAACCGCATCCTTTGGTTTCATGTGATAGCAGACCATCAGTCGCAATGCCAGAAGGTAGAACTTTGCCGGAAGATTGTTCAGCCCGTAATACGCCGTCATGTTAAGCAGCTGCCCCATCAGTCTGGCCTGTTTCGGTTTCATCGGCTCATTTTCGACAATCGCATTTCCGATAAAGTCATTCACAGGAATCGGTCCATGCGCCAGTGCACGATATGGGGAGTCCTCCCGATGATACTCTTTGATTAATTTAGAGTTTTTGTACATCCGCACGGCATCCGCATTTGTAATCATCCAGTTTCCGCTGCGGTTTCCGCCCGGATGCTCTCCGATATCCATCGAAGAACTCAGTTCTAAAACCGGTGTATCTTCCTGCTGACTGCTATACACCGCCGCTGCAAGTTTCGGGTTGCGGAACATATCCATCACGCCATGGTAACAGATCCGGTCACCGCTGCCAAAATCCTTGTGCGTATTATAGTCAAACATACACCAGCCAAAACTTCCTGCAATATCCGGCTCCTGTGCCACCGCATTTAATACATTTGCATGACGGATTGCATGCTCCGTCCGGTGTTCCTCATCGTCAAACGGCTTGGTCGGAAACATATGCCCGTTATACTCACTGATCAGATACGGTTTTTTCATATCCGGTGTAACTTTTCGTTTCGGATTACACCCCGGATGTCTGCCATCGTGAAGGAAATCGTTGTACGTATAAACATCCTCCAGAAGATGGCTTTTCTTTAGCATCCGCACTCCGCCGGTTGCCCGCGTATCGTCCAGTTCATGTACCACCCGGTTTGTTTCCCTGTAAAAAACATCGTCATCCTGCGACTCATTAATCCGCACACCCCAGAGAATAATGGAAGGATGATTGCGGTACTGCACGATCATTTCCTTTAAATTCTGCACCGCCTGCCGCTTCCATTCTTCATCCCCGATGTGCTGCCACCCCGGAAACTCGGTAAACACAAGCAGGCCAATTTCATCACAACGACGGATAAAATCCTGCGACTGCGGATAATGGGAAGTGCGCACAGCATTCACGCCAAGTTCTTTTTTGAGAATATCGGCATCGAAAATCTGCATGGATGCCGGCGCTGCATATCCCACATACGGATAACTCTGATGACGGTTTAACCCACGAAGCCGCAGTTTCTTTCCGTTCAGATAAAAACCATCTTTTCGGAATCCGGCTTCCCGAAACCCTGTGATATCCACACGCGCATCTATCATTTCCCCATTTTTCCACAAACTCGTACGGATTTCATACAAATATGGATTTTCCGGTTCCCACAAACGGATCTCCTGCACCGGAAAAACGGTTTGCACATTTGTCTGTTTTACCGGCTTTTTTCCCAGGGGACTATATGCACCCTCGCCTTTTTTGCGGATTTCCTGCTGCAACGTTATCCCATCCGAAATATTCTGTACCGTAATCTCTGTAGTCACCTGCAGAGGATGTATCTGTGGCTTGATAAATACATCTGCGAGATGTGTCTTATTTCTCACCTGCACATAAACCTCACGATACATCCCTCCAAAAGTCATGTAATCTATGGCATATCCGAACGGCGGAATATTCAAATTTTCCCGGCTGTCGACACGTACCGCAAGTACATTGTCCTCCCCATATTTCAGGTATTTTGCAATTTCCACAAAAAATGCCGTATAACCGCAATGGTGCGCTTTCACTTCTGTCCCATTGACATAAACAACCGCATCATGCGCCACTCCCTCAAAGGTCAGTTCCACACTTTTCCCCTGCCACGCTTCCGGCGCCATAAAATGTCTGCGATATCCACACAGCATCTGATACGCATGCTCATCAAAGTAATGATACGGAAGCTCTTTGCAGGTATGCGGCAGCCGCACATCCTCCATCTCATTTTCCGGATATACTGCCTCTTTCATGGCTTCTTCCCATGTTTCGGCAAATTTCCAATCATTGTTCCAATACAACCTCTCCATGCTTCTTTATGCTCCCCTTTCGTTTTACCTCTCCGAAGCAATTCCATACATCAGAATCCCGACAACCTCCTGCAATGCCTGCGCATAAGTAATTTCATTCTGCAGCAGGATATCGCGCTGGAAAAACTGCTCTAACGATGCTTCCAGCATCATCTTTAAAATCGGAATCCGGACCGGACGGATCACACCTTCCTGCATGCCCTGTTCCAACAGGGCAATGGTCGTTTCCCAGCCTGTTTCGAGCCGTACTTCCACCTGATGATAAATCTCCGGATATTTTTCTTTTAACTGATATAACTGTCGAAAATCCACATCCTGATAACATTCCGGCATCACACCAAGGATTGTGTGAATCTTTTGCAGGGTGTCCATCTCCGGATTCTCTACGATCTTCTGCTCACTGTCCTTGATCCGGTCAAACAAATAGTCCACCGTTTCCAGAAACAAAGCCTCCTTATCACGAAACACCTGATAAATCGTTTTTTTACTGATCCCTAAAATCTTTGCAATATCATCCATCGTAAATTTCAAACCCTTTTGATTGAATGCCTGCAACGTTCCCTGCATAATGTTCTCTTTCAGTTCTTTATTCATTCTTTTCATCCTTTCTGCCGGAAGGAAACTATTTTCTTCATTTCAGTTTCCATTATAGTAGCATGTTCTCTCTCTTCCTTCAAGAAACTAAATGCCCAAAAATCGTTTCCGATTTTTGGGCACATTTTTTACGTTGCGTTTTATCCCCGCATCAATTCCCTGCGCACCGTTTTTCTCACAAAATAAAAACAGATGACCTGCATCACAATCGTGATGATCCAGGATGCCGGATAAGAAATAAACAGGAAGTACAACGATCTGTGATGTGGGAAAAATCCAAAAATCCAGAGAATTCTCGTTCCGACCGTACCGATCACCGACAGGATCATCGGCACTGCCGAATGTCCCATCCCCCGCAGTGCTCCGGGAAACAAATCCATAATGCCACACAGAAAATACGGCACTGTTGTAATGGCAAGAATCTCCATGCCGCTCTCGATCACATCCTTTTCTCTCGTATATATACTAAGTACCTGCGGTCCGAAAAACCATGCGCCACATCCCAGCAGCAGGGAAACACTGACCGTAAGAATCAGACAGTCGATCAGCACACGATCCATACGTTTATATTTTCCCACACCATAATTCTGACTCGTAAAACTCATACATGCCTGTGTAATGGAATTTACCGACATATACAAAAATCCCAAAATATTATTTGCCGCTGTATACCCCGCCATCGCCGTATCTCCGAAGGAATTCACGGAAGACTGCAGCAGCGCGTTTGAAAAGTTAATAACCGTACTTTGAATCCCGGCAGGAATTCCCACCTGAAAAATCTGCAGCAGATAAACCTTTTTTATTTTCAGCTTCGAAAAGCGCAGCTGATAGCAGCTGTCGGTGCGGTACAGGCATAACAAAACCAGAATGCAGGAGATCATCTGTGCCGTAATCGTCGCAGTAGCTACGCCTGCCACCCCCAGATGAAAACCGATCACAAGAATCAGATCCAGCAGTGCATTGGCACATCCGGAAATCACCAGAAACAACAACGGCCGCTTGGTATCTCCCACCGCACGCAGAATCGCTGCCCCATAATTATAGAGCATAAAAAACGGCATCCCCAGAAAATAAATCCGCATGTAAAGGGTTGACTGTGCAATGACATTGTCCGGCGTTCCCATAAGAAGCAGCGCACCTTTTGCACTGATTACCCCGATTCCAGCCATGAGAATTCCGCTGATCAGTGCCAGCAGAATGGCGGTATGTACCGTGTCTGACATTTCTTTTTCCCTGCCGGACGCAAAAAAACGTGCCGCAAGCACGTTAGCCCCCAGCGAAATTCCGATAAACAGATTGGTGAACACGTTGATGAGTGCCGTGGTCGATCCCACTGCCGCCAGTGCCTGTTTTCCCGTAAAATGCCCCACAACAATGATATCAACCGCATTGAACATCAGCTGTAAAATTCCAGACAGCATGAGTGGGAGTGCAAACGAGATCAGTTTATCCATGATCGAACCATTGCACATATCTATTTCATATTTGTTTGTTTTCAAATTTTCTCTACCCCCTTTTCGGTTCTGTTATCCCTCTGAGCCATAAAATACGCCGCTACTGGCGGCGTATTTGTTTGTCCTTATACATTCTCTGATCTGCGATCTCGATCAGTTCCATTATATTTTCATATTTTCCCACGGCATATCCCACGGAGGCAGATACCGGAATCTCACTGTTTTTCTGAATCGGCTTCATCACCTGCCTCCACTTTTCAATGACATCTTCTGCAATCTCCTGTGTCCCATCCGGAATAATCATAAGAAATTCATCCCCACCGTAACGGTAAGCATTGGTTTCCTCACTCGTCACTGCTGCCCGAATGGATCCCGCAATTTTGGCAATCAGCTGGTCTCCGTACAAATGGCCAAACGTATCGTTTACATATTTCAACTGGTTGACATCCCAATAAATAACCGCAACCGGGCGTTCTTTTGGCTCCATATGTTCCACTGTTTCAAGCAGTTTATTTTTGCTGTAAAGTCCCGTCATATCATCCATGGAAGCCGCCTGTACCATACGCATTGCATTTTCCATGGACTTGCGCACAATACTGTTTACACTGTTACTTACATAATAAAATGCAACCGCCATCAGCGATCGCGGCATCACATAATAAAGTGCCAGCGTAACCATAGGATTTTCGTTTACTTTGTTGAGCAAAAACACACCATCCTTCTGCAGATGATCCAATGATGTCACCGTCAGCAGTGCCATGTTTGCATCACATACCCCAAAATAATAGCCCACATAAGTACTGATCGTAATCACAACCACTGTAAATATAAAGGCATAAACCGACAGTCTCTTTGAAGTATACATACTTGAAATGATAATCGGGATCATCATAATAATGATCATATGGTAGGTAAGGGATGCACTCGCGACCATGACAATCAGCCCGATGGCCGTAACGCTGAGATACTTGGTAAATGGGTGCTCAAGCCCCATCTTCACAAGCAGCAATCCATAAATCAACGCCAGCACACATGCCACCACATAGCCTCTGATAAAAATCGCCTGATCCACGATAAAAATATGCAGGCTGTTCAGAATCATCACAAACGAATAGAATAAAATGCAGATTCCCACCACACGGAACGCAAAAATATTCTGTGTCACATCCTTCTGCTCGTAAAAAGCATTTTTATTTGTAATTTTAGATAACAGTGCCTTGCAGGTGCTCATCCATATATCCTCCAGCTTTGTCTCCTTTAGTATAACATATTCCTGCATGAGTTTCACTACTTTGATGAACTTATAAATTCATCAGGAAAATTTTCCATAACTTTTTGTCAGTGTTCTGCCATTTTTTCTATCGTGCCATGCATAACGGAATCAGTCCCTGCAAATGAAACTTCGTCTATGATTTTACATACCACATCAATAACCTTTGTAAGACTTACTTCTTCATCACGACGTAATTTTGTCATCGTGTTAGGAGCAATTTCTGCCTTTTTACGCAAATCAGATTTGCTCATTTTTTTATCCACTAATAATTTCCATAATTTGTTATATGACACAGCCATAGTATTCGCTCCTACCTATTCACATAAATCTTTTTCTGCTTCATATCTACCTTTGCAACAGCACCATACTGTAACGCACATCGTGGCATAGCATGTCCGAAATTCACATTATAAACAATCGGAAGTTTCTCATTGTCTATCACTCTAATAAGAATATCTTTATATTCCTGATAATAAGCTTCATCCTGTGGTTTTCCAACTAATACACCATTTACCACGTCGAATACTCCCTTTTCTTTCAGTAATAACACTTCTCTTTCAAACAATTCAGGAGTCGGTTTTTCTTCGCAGGTTTCTATAAATAGAATTTTCCCAATCCACTCTTCCTTATTTGGAAACAGATCATATCTTTCACAAACTTCCTTTTCATCTTCATATCTGCTATTGGTCAATACATCATAAAGGCTTTCCAAACATCCACCTAATAATCCTCCTTGGAAAATTTCACTTCCCTGGAGAAGTTCAAACCCACGTTCTTCCTTATGAGTTTTTCTTTCTGTTCCTATTGCGGCTCTTGAAAAATCTTCTCTTTCTTCATACCAAGTATCACTGGATATAATTTCATCAGATTCATTACCTTCCAAATAACTCTCAAATGCCCTTTTGGTATATGGTAACATCTCATCTGCAATTTCTCCCAAATCACAAATAAAGTTTGGTCCATAATAAGTAGACAATCCCAGTTTATAAAACATCAAATGATTGATCGTAGTATCTGAGAATCCTGTAAATAATTTTGGATGCTCCTCTACCGTCTTTATAAACTTTTCATCTTCCATTAGATAAGGCAAAAGTCTGTATGTATCATCACCACCAATTGCACAAATAATCCCTGCAATAGAATTATCCAGAAATGCATCTTTTAGGTCTTTCGCCCTTGCTTGCGGGTGAGTTTGCAAATATTCAATACCCTTCAAAGCATTTGGCATAAATACCGGCTCCAAACCATATTCTTTTAATCTCTTTACGCCAATCTCAATATTATGACTGCAGAATTCCTCACCGAGCATTCCACTTGACAAGCTTACAATTGCTACTTTGTCGCCTTTTCTCAATTTTCTTGCATATTGCATAACTACAATCCTTCCATAGATAAAACAATATTACTTTTTATCCGCACGCTACTTACCTTTAAATTCCTTCTCTATATAACAATGTTCCTGTTTGGCAATCAACTTAAAACTGTAAATCGGACATTCAGATTCCATTTCGTTACAGCTGCTTTCAAAGTCCAGTTCGATAATATATGGCATCCAGTCAATAATTCTTAAAAAATCTTCACATCCAAAATTATTGTCATAAAAATTCAATATCGTACTAAGGGCAGTACCATGGGTTCCTATAACAATATCTTTATCCGTATTATCTGATAAAATCTCATTCATTGCCTCTATGTTACGGTTTTGCACCATAGCAATGGACTCTCCACCTTCTTCATGATAATTATGGTCAGCCCATCGTTTCTGGAACATTCCGTGGTTGTTTCCATTAGGTCCCTTTTCGCGCTCCCTCAATCTCTCATCTGTTATAATCTCTTTTGTAAAAAAATCTGCTGCCTCTGCAATGGTATCCATACTACGTTTATACGGACTACAATAAAACGTATCTATTTTCTTATCCTTCAAAAATTCCAGAACAATTGCAGAATCTTTCTTACCTTCTTCCGTCAAAGGTCTTGTCCTATCTTCTTCCCAATCGTGTTCCGGCTGTGCGTGACGCACGAAATAAACTCTTGTCATTTGATCAGCTCCATTTCATCTTCCATTTTTACAAATCCATATTTTTCATACAATGGTCGTCCCATCTCTGTCGCCTCTAAAGTAATCTGTGATACGCCCTGTTTCCTTATAACCTTTACCAGTAAATCTAATGTATGAAATGCAATCCCCTGTCTCCGATATGCCGGTGCCGTATACATATTCATAATATAAGCCTTTTTACCTGTTGGATTATGATATGTCGGCATAACCTGATAAAAACTGACACCACCAGCGCCAATAAAGGTTTCGTTATCATACACCAGATATGCAATATGCTCACCAGTTTCTAATGCGTTCTTATAATATTCATAGGATTCTTTTTCCACCAATGACATATCCACATCATTCGATAGTTTATTGGCATACGAAGGACGATAATTCTAGTCCTTACAAGTTCATCAATGTCTGCTATGGTTGCTTTTTTATATTCATAGTTTTTCGCCATCACATACTACTCCTCTAAATCTGTTAACCTTTTCGTAAAACAAATAATTCTATTTGCTTCCGCAAACCCCATTTTCAAATGAAACTTAAGACTATCTTCATTATCCAACTCACAGTCACTCGCAAACTCAAGGCACCCCTGATCCTTTGCCCAATTCTGACATTCTCCTAACAATTCTTTCGCATAACCTCTTTTTTTATATTCTTCTAAAACAAAAATGCCTTCCAAATATCCTACCGGACTAGAATCAGTTCCCTCTACATAGTCAAACCTTAATCCGCATTGTGCAAATCCAACTATATGTTCCTCTGATATAGCAAGAAAAATAATATTTTTACCTTTTCTTATATGTTCGCAAAAAATCTTTGTTAAATCTTCAACTGTGTGTGATTTCCACATTTGAATTGCCAAGCTCACAAGTTGGGGGACATCCTCTAAAGTAGCTTTTCGAATCAATTTTACCACCTATCCTTAACTCTTTCTGAAATATTTGTAAGATACAATAAACCACCTACTCTATCTGGTTACAAAATTCTATAATTTCTTCTTTCCTACAGTCCAAATCTTCCTTATATTCCACCGAACACAAACCAAGACTATCACAACATTCAATTTCCATATGTCCATAAAAATGTTCTATGGTTGCAATAATCCTCTCACATTCCTTCATTCCCGGTCCAGTTCTTAATGCGATAACATATCCCTTCTTACCACTACTTATCTTGGCATGCGGTTCATGTGTGTTACACCACGGAGTGCATCTATCAATAAAAACTTTAAATTGTCCCGGTATATCTGCCCAGTATGATGGAGACACAGATATAACTATATCAGCCCATTCATATTGCTCAATTATCCTATCAACATCGTCATTCTGAACACATTTTGCTGTATTATGACAAGTTCTACATCCTTTGCAAAATTTTATATCATAATCATCAATACATATGTTTTTAACATCATGTTTCTTTTCCAGACGAGCAGTAACTATATTAACAATTTCTGCTGTTGCTCCATTTCTTACAGGACTACAATTCATTACCAATACTTTCATTTTGACCTCCGCTTTCATGTACCATATTTTTATATGATATCATTGAATCACTACATCATCAATAACAGTCGCAATATCTTGCGATCATTTCCTGGTTTTCAATATATAATTCGGCTGTGTAAAATGAATCGGGGATATGCAGAGGAATCATCTCCCTCTGCTCCTATTCCTTATCTTATCTCTTACCTTTTCTTTATCAGCATCTCTATTGATACTCTCTCCATAATCCATACTTAAACCAATAAAGATGTCTCTACAAACACTGTCGGCATCATCAGGTAACATTGTGGCAATACTGGCACATTGTGTGTTAAAAACTTTCTGTGCGATTAATTCTATAACCAACCCACAAATTACGGAAGTGACACCACTGGTGTATTTTCACTAATTTGCACC
>ERZ791624.272-NODE-272-length-38099-cov-8.599227_pt1 | contig 38099 bp, 32 predicted proteins | sample MGYA00510058_ERZ791624 | MGnify/ENA primary metagenome ERZ791624 (study PRJEB30046, sample SAMN00715158) | human gut metagenome | study: EMG produced TPA metagenomics assembly of the A metagenome-wide association study of gut microbiota in type 2...
CCCTCGCATGGGGAAGCAGCCAACCGGGTCAGGTGGGAACCAAGCAGCCCTAACTGTGAAACCAGTGCCGAGGTAAGGCTTGTCAACTTCTCTCAGGGAAACCTTTTAAATACAAAAGGTTATCTTCCCAAAGAAGCGATTTCAGACCAACTGTGACACAAGTGTGTGACCTTTTCGTTCAATCGATTAGTGCTCCGCATCCATGGCAAGAGTCACAGGCCTCACGCTCAGAGGTGGCGTCTACCAACTCCGCACCACGATTCCGACAGACCTCAGAGATAGGTTTGGGCGAAGCTGTATCCGTCAAAGCCTGAGAACATCCGACAGGCAACAAGCTGAACTCTTGGGTTCAGCTGAAAGAACGCGCCTTTTGGCACTGTTCAATGCCGCCAGGAAGGCACCGACACAAGCCATTCAAGACCTCTCTGCTCATCACCGCGTGATCGAGGGTATTGATTTCTCTTTGGGTACAAACCAGCAGCCTCTACTGCAAACGCCTGCCAAGTCCCAGCAGCGCCAAGCAAAAGCGCCTCCCCCTCGCGCCCAGCACAAGTCTCTACCCACGTTGCGCCAGCTTTACGAACGCTGGCTACAGATCAAAAAGCGCACCAAAGGCTGCGAAAACTCTTGCTTGGTGGCCGTGCAAGCGTGTGAGCAAGCCCTCGGCCCCTTGACCGTAGACAAGTTCACTCGTGCCCATGGGGATACCTTCAGGTCTTGGTTACTGAAGCAGCCCATTAGCAGCCGTACTGCGAGGATGTACTTGGTGTGGATCAAAACGCTACTCCGGTATGCCTACCGAGAGCTGGAGATCATCACCAAACAACCATGGGAAGGGCTTGAGATTGAGCTGGAGAAGCAGCAAACACGCCGTCCTTGGAAAGATGAAGAACTTCAAAAGCTCTTTACTCAGCCCCTGTTTACTGCATATGCAACACCAGTAGGCCAAAAGTCCGGCAGTGATGCCGCGTACTGGATTCCTTTGATTGGGCTATACACAGGCGCCCGCATAGGGGAGCTTGCCCAACTACGCGCTACAGACATCAGCGTAGAGGACGGCGTACCCCTCCTGCACATTACGGACGCAGGTGAAGGCCAGCGCCTCAAAAGTGCTGCAAGCAAACGCTCCATCCCCATTCACTCCGAGCTCATACGACTGGGCCTGCTGGACTACGTCAAAGCGATTCAGGCCGAAGGACATACACGCCTGTGGCCCATGTTGAAGGTTGATGCAGAACGGCCAGGACTGCAGATTTCCAACTGGTTTGGCGAATACCGCAGAAGTATCGGCCTCACCGAAAAGTACCCAGACTTCCACTGCTTCCGCCACTTGGTCAGAACCAAGATGTCTCGCGCCAAGATTCCTGAAAAGGTGCAAGACAGCATCACAGGTCACGAAACACAAGGAAGCATTGGCACCAAGATTTACCAAAGCATCAGCTTTGAGGAACGCATCGAAGCCATCGAGTCGATCACCTACCCGCAGTTGAATCTCCCACGTGTCTTCACTGCGCCCAAGCTAGAGAAAGCAAAGCGCGGTGGATGGAGAGGTGCGAAGAAAGCACCAAATATCTCTAACAAAAATTTGAGGGGGTAGCGGCAGTTCGCCCAAACGGCACTCCCCCCTTACCCCCTACGCTTCGCGCCATGTGCTGGACTGTCAGGCGCAAGGCTCATCCCTATGACTGCAGCCCATCAGCCTGGCTCAAAAGGTTCTCCCTGTGAGCCACCCGACAGACAGCCCATGAGGATGGATCAATAGCGTTGGAAAGCAATGAGCCACCCTTCTCCTTCTGAGCCAGAGGTTTTGACCTAGTTTGATTTAGCCACCCCATAACGCCATGTCCACTGTCATTGCATATGTCCGTGTCAGCACGGATGACCAAACTACCGAGAACCAGAAACAAGCCATAGAAGGCCGCTACAAGGTCTCCAAGTGGTTCCGAGAGGAAGGCATCTCTGGCGCTATCCCAGCTGCCCAACGCCCTGCCCTTGCCCAGCTACTGGCCTATGTCCGAGAAGGAGACACAGTGGTGGTGACTGCCATTGACCGATTAGGACGTAACACCATCGATGTCCTCACCACCGTAGAGACACTCAAGGCCAAGGGAGTCGCACTCGTCTCCATGCGAGAAGGCTTTGACCTCAGCACCCCAGCAGGACGCCTGATGCTGACCATGCTGGCTGCCGTGGCTGAACTGGAACGCGAGAACATCAAGGCACGGCAGATGGCTGGGATTGAACGAGCCAGAGCTGAAGGCAAGCGCCTAGGACGTGAGAAAAAGATCGACGATGCCACGGTGGCTGACTGGAGGCATAAGCACAGTGCCAGCATCCAAGCTACAGCCTTGCACTTTGGAATATCTACTGCGTCTGTCAAACGCGCCTGCCACGCCACAAAAGCCGTGACTCACTAACAAAAAACTTCTGCCGATTACCACTCAGTTATGGAGGAGGAAGCACCCGCTTCTTCCGATCTCAGCAGCCTCCCTTGGGTTCACCCATCGGAGGCTTTTGTCATTACTGCAGAAGGTATTCATCATGAACAAGCTACTCGGTGTCATTCGCACCGTCACCATCCCCACCTATCTCTTTGACCACCTCAAGGACTGCCAGCGCCACTACGAACGTATCGAAGGGCGCAAGCTCAGCAATAGCCAGACCCTAGCCATCCTCTTGCAGCAGCACAGAGACCTGCTGTGGCCTGCTATTGAGAAGCTGACAGGGGCATGACCATGAAGCCGCTGTACGCTGTATCGACCTCAGTCGGGTCAGGCAAGACGGTGGCTGCTGTCCAGTACATGGCAAGGCCCCAAGCCTGCGCCCAGGACTTCATCTACGTGGCTCCTACCATCCGGCTTGTGAACCAGACAGAGCAACTGTTGCGAAGGACTCTGGAGAGTCAGCACAGCATCCGCAGTGTTCACCTGATCCACTCTGAGTCCAACACAGGGGATGGCTACGGCGCTGCCAGAGAAGCCCTGCTGACCATCAATGAGCAGCCAACGGGGCTGGGTCGGGTAGTGTTACTGACCACGGCCACCTTCATCCGCATCCTCTCCAGCATCAACGATCCATCCCGCTGGTGCCTGATCCTAGACGAGGCCTTTGCACCTGTCAGCTTCATCAACTACCACCTAGGGCCACACCCAGAGGACGGCCTGAGTTACTTCCATGAGTTGTTCCATATTGATTCTTCTGACAACTATCGAGTGTTGCCTGCAGTTGGCAAGTCTGGCTTGGTGGACGAGGTGTCTTTGGGTCAGGTGGATCACTGCGGCCAAAGACACTTGGGACAGCAACAGTTGGCCCAAGCAGTCAGCAATCCAGCCATGCGCTGTGAACTGGTCGTGCCACGGGGGATCAGGCTGACTGGTGGTGCAGGTGTGTTTGATACCTCAGCCCTGACAGGCTCTCGATCCTTGCTGTTTGCCAGCTACATCACCCCAGAGCTGTTCGGACTGTTCAAGGAAACCATCATCCTCTCAGCCCTGTTTGAACATACGGTGCTGCATCACCTGTGGTCTCGGTGCTTTGGTGTCCGGTTCATGGGTCACCCTTGGTTCTCCCAAACGCATCTACGTGACGTGCACAAGGAGCAAGGCCCCTGGGTGGCCGTGGGTCACCTGCTCCACCAGTCCGACAAGGCCAGCAAGCACAACCTGTTCTCCAACAGACACACAGGTGAACCTGGGGAGACAGCCCAAGGGGAACGTGTGCTGGATCACTTGGTGAACTTAGGTGCTCAGTTCCTCAAGGGGTCACGCTATCTGCTGCAGACCAATAATGGGACTGGGTACGGTGCTGGGTCTGCTCTACTGCCTGACGGTGCTCACCCTATCCCTGTGATCAGCCACGGACTTAACGACTTCAAGGACACGGACAACATCCTTGCCTTGGCCGTCACCAACCCTAACCCCCAAGAGGCTGAATGGGTACAGACAAGGACAGGGCTGACCAAGGAGCAGGTGCTCCAGGCTTATCGGATTCACACCGTGTATCAGGCGGTGGGAAGAACCTCTATCCGTGCTGGTCAGCAGACCCCAAGGAAGAAGGTGTTCCTGGTGGCTGGATACGAGGATGCAAGGCTGCTACACCAACTGTTTCAGGGTTCTACGTGGCTCGGACAAGTAGGTGATCAACCGCCCTTGAAGACCGTCAGGGATGGTGTGTCAGAACAAGGAACGATGAACCAGTTAGCCCAGGCCATCAACGACTACCTGGACAAGCTGGATCCTGACATCCAGTCCCTCAGCTCACGCTCAGTCAAAGCATCCGTAGCACCAGAGTGTGCCCAGCGGACGTGGACTGAGGCTGCACGGATGGCATGTATGAGCAATGCTGTCTGGAGGAAGGATGGTCACCGCTTCAGACGCCTGGATCACGGGTTCACGGCAGAGGACGACGACCTCTAAAACTGCGCTGAAAGTGGCATAGATAACCATATAGCTTTATGGTTGTTTATGCCAGTTTTGAAGGTGTGTCAGGAAAGGCTCCAGCCAGCTCTTGGGGGCTGGTTGGGGCTTTCGAGATGTGCAGTGAGTCCTTGGGGTGATCTGTAGAATTTTTGGCTGTCGGCTTCAGGCTGGTTGCTGCCGTCCACTTCAGGAATGTCAATGACTGCTGTTTCAGAAAGCAGTCATTGGTACTTTCGAGAAGGTCAGCTCTTTAGGAAAAGCTGGTCGATTCACCCTTCTAATCTCAAAGATAATCAGGCAGCCGTGTCCGCTCTCGCTTAGGGTGGCTTCACCAGAGCCACTTTCTGTGCGATGACACCTTAGCAACTGCAGCATGAAGTCAGCAGGTGAATCCAGAGGGAGGAGTACATGCCACCGAATAGCGACTATGACCTCCATGGCCGTACGCAGCCGATAAATAACTACAGTGCCGATGAGCTGGTAGCCGAGCCAGACAAGAGGCCGATAGAGCGCATTGACATACTTGCGTTTCCGATCGACGTAAACGCTGTATTGCTGCACCTGCATAGAGACATGCGGGACGACTGGTTCGAGGATGTTTTGCAGCATCGCGACTTGTTCAAGAACAAACAGGCCCTACGCGAGGTTTTGCATGAAGTTCTGCTTGAAGGAAATGGCCGTTACGGTGCGTCCAAGCGGAGCATTTGCGACATCCCCAAAAAGGGTTTCGGAGTTCGGTATGCCCTCGAAACCGACTTCTATGACAGGTTTATCTACCAAGCTATCTGCTCGTACTTGATACCGTTCTACGACCCCTTGTTATCCCCTCGAGTACTTGGTCATCGTTACGACCATAAGCGGCGATCAAAAAAGGAGCTTTTCAAAGGAAGGATTGAACTTTGGCAGACGTTTGAAGGCGTCACAAAAACAGCCATCAAGAATAATCAAGCCCTATTTGCAACTGACCTTATTAACTATTTTGAAAATATAACAATCGATAGCATTCGAGCGGCATTCGAGGGACTGCTTCCCAAGATCATCGCATCGGGCCCTGAAAAGGTTTTAATCCGAAACTCCATCAGTACGCTTTGTGAGCTGATGGTTCATTGGGGCTATAGCGAAAGGCATGGCCTGCCGCAGAATCGCGACGCATCGTCATTCATCGCGAATGTTGTCTTAAATTCCGTTGACCAAAAAATGGTTCAACTTGGATTCGATTACTACAGGTATGTAGATGATATCCGCATAATATGCGATAACACACGTGCAGCACGCCATGCGGCAACGGTACTTATTGGCCATCTGCGCACTGTCGGCATGAATATAAACTCGTCGAAAACAAAGATTTTGACGACAGAGAGTTCTGAGGCGGATTTAAATGAGTTCTTTCCTGGCTCCGATGATCGCAGCTTAGCTATTGACAGCATGTGGCGCACAAGAAGTCGACGCATAATAATAAGGTCAACAAAATATATATTTCAATTGCTGCGAGAGTGTATTGAATCCAAGCAAACACAGTCGCGCCAGTTCAGATTTGCCGTAAATCGACTAATACAGATTGTTGATGCAGGCATCTTTGATGTTAGAGATGAACTAGCCAGTCAACTCAAATCTCTTCTAATTAACTCCCTAGAAGAACACGCCGTTTCTACGGATCAGTATTGCCGACTGCTTCGCAGTCTCGATCTTTCACCAGATGAACTCGCCAAAATTGAAAGATTTTTGTGTGATCACGAACGATCCATCCACTCTTGGCAAAACTATCACCTCTGGTTGATTTTGGCATGCTGCAAGCACAAAACCGACGAGCTAGTTACCTTAGCAAAAGGTCGCATTGAGGCTGATGTTCTCAGTTCTGAAGTTTCCGCAATATTCATATATCTTCGCTGCGTGGACGAGGTCAAATTTCTCGAGGAAATCGCCACCACCTTTCGATCTAGTTGGCCCTACTATCATCAGCGGAACTATTTGTTAGCAACAAGCGATTCAAATCGAGATTTGCTTAAACCGGTGGTTGAGCACTTGGGGCCAAAGCTGAAAGGCACCGTCAGCCGGGCAAAAAGTTACTTTGTAGATAACATCCCTCTTATCCAGCGTGAACAAACACCGATGCTTAACCTGTACGATGCACTGAGTCCGTATGAATAAAAAAATTGCCCTGCTGTTCGTAAACGATTTCGCTGATCGAGGTGCGGAAAAATTTTATTTACTGTCCGGTGAATCTATTACGGAGACCGCTGCGGAAGACGTGGTTACCCAGGATCAAGAGCTGATTTGCCACGATTATTGGTTAATTTCCCAAGCGCTCTACAAAAAGACCAAAAAACTTCCAAAATTAGTGACGGATGTCGAAGAGCTCAGGATTTCAACGTCTGGTCAGCGAGTAGACCGAGAGAGCCGTGAAAAAAATGATGTATTTTCAACGCTGCTAAAGCTAGAGTATTTAAACAAGGAAACAATCGAAAGATATAGGAATATAGTATTCAAAAACGCTGCATTTGACGCTGAGACATTTGCTCTCGTTGGCGCTGCCCTTATTCGCTTATCGGATGATGTTGAGGCGAAGAGTAAAGATGCAAATGAGTGGGAGCGCTACACCGCGCTAGAACGACCTATTGGTGACTACCTGTTACGGACCGTGGCGAAAGGGATAGCAATAGACTCCGGTTCGCTTCGTCATCATAAAAGCAATATAGAACACTCCTATTACATGGCATTAAAGGAGTTTTCGGCGATATATAATCTCCCCCTCGAAGTTCCATCAGATGATGAGGTAATAGAGTATTTATCGCCAAAGGGATTCGATTTTTTTGGCGTGGGAATTGATTACGTTCTTAACTTTGTACCAATGCCTGATGGTTTTTCTGAGCGACTACTTGAACTAAGGAAAATTGCAGCCAGCAGAATGATTCTGAATCCATTCCCCTTAGTCAAAAGAGAATATTCCCAATAGTCGATATATTCGGATCGATCACATCCAGAATTTATTTCAAGGACCCGTCACTTCAAAACCTTTCCAAGAGACACAGGAACATCATTACCGCAGACGAAGGAATGAGGCTATCTTATGTCGATTTTGGTCAATTTGAAGCTGGAATTATGGGGGCGCTCTCGGATGATAAGTACATGCTGCAACTATTTGCATCTGGGGATTTGTACACCTTCGTTTCCGAAATGATATTTAGAGACCCCTCCAAGAGAAAGGTCGCTAAGCGCTTATTTCTTTCGTATGCATACGGAATGAAAAGAAAAAATCTTATTGATGCGGCGGTCGAGTTCGGTGCTCAGAGGGATGTAGCGAAAGACTTCTTTAATCAGTTTTCACGCTTCGAGCAATGGAAGTCGGAGGTGTGCTCTGAGTTCCATGTTAAAGGGCGTATCGGAACCGCTTTTGGTAACTTTCTATCCAGAGTCGGCTCAGGGAAGTTAACAGAAAAAGAAAAACGGTCTGCTGTGAGCCAAGTAGTCCAAGGAACAGCCTCACTCATATTCAAAAAGGCATTGCTAAAGCTTAGCCTTTTGTCTGACATTGAGCTGAAGATTCCAATGCATGACGCAGTTCTTTTTCAGCATCCAGACAACTTTGATCCACAAGAGGTCGCCAATCTTTTTGCGGATGTTATGACTGAGCATTTCGACGGAAAAATTAAAGGTAAGGCATCAGTCGCGGAATTTTTTCTGGATTAAATGCATTTCGATGCTGCAATTGCAGTGAGAAGTGCGAGATACAGCATTGATGGTTAGTAACTTAGTTAGTAACTTAGTTAACAACGGCCATCGTCTCTTTGTTTTCTTTTTTCCACGAATCGTTTGTAAATTCGCTCATTCGGTTTTTTACTTCCTAAAAGCTTAATGGCATACGCAGCGTAAAAAGTCGTTTAAGATGGTCTGCTTCCGCGCTAGGCAATGCTTCTGTGGGTCGATAACCACTTCATACACGGCGAGAGCGGACATTAAGTACCGCTTTGGTTAGTCAGCCCCACTGTCAGTTCCTCACCGGCAATCAGTCGTAGAAGATGGAGGGCATTTGCAATCAGTATGACTGCTATGTGGCAGAAACCGGGACATTGAATGAAATGCATTACTGGCCGCAATCGCTACGAAGCAACCATCCACGAAAAGCCCAAGCCAAGCTTTCCCAACTACAGCCCAGCCCTCTCCTGTCAGCCCCTTCTGTTCAATTACCGCACAGGTATGGACAAACACAAGGAGCTGACATGCAACATACCTACCAAGACCTCGCCACTGCTACACCCAACACCGTTCTGAGTACACCTCAGCTAACGACGAACAGCGCAGTCCTCGTCCTAACAGACGCCGTTGTAGCCCGTGGTCAACGTGCGTGGCACCGGATCAAAGCCACCGCAGCCGAGCAACGGGAACTCTGGCGTGAAGTTGGGGAGGCTCTGCTGGTGGGACGAAGGATGCACAAGAGCGACAAGCTCTTTGGGCAGTGGGTCAAGGAGCACGGCTTCGATGACATGCACCGGAACTACCGCAGTGCAGCTATGTGGCTTGCTCAGAATTGGGAAGCAGCTACTGCAAGTAGCACTTGCACTAGCGACCCCATCCAACTCCAGAAGGACTTCAACGAGCAGAAGCAAACAGCACTGCTCCCAGCCGACCTCAGTGACATCCAGGCTGAGTCCATCGAGACCATCGAGTTGGACGAACGCTCCGCTGAGAAGGTCGCCAAGCTGTCCCGCCGTGCCAAGGCCGGTGACGAGGGATCAGCCATTGCCCAACGTCACATCGAGGCACTGGCAAAGAAGCACAACACCACTGTCCAGAAGCTGGAAGAGGCTGCAGCAGTGACTGCACCTGCCGCTTACCACTGCTTCACCCCAAAGCAGATCGCAGCCTTTGAAAACGTCCGCAATGCAGTGATGGCAACTATCCCCGAGTTGGAGGGGGAAGGACTTAGCCGCCCTGCCATCGCATCAATCTTCATGAACGTAGCAAGGAGGCTTTTGAACGAAGCCAGACAGTAAACACCTCTGATATGAACATCGCCCACGCCTCAACCCCGTGGGTTTTTCTTTTTCTGAAATCAAAGGAGAACACACATGACCGCAATCGTTATTGACACCATCACCATTCGACAAGACGGGGAAGGCCGCTTCTACCTGAACGACCTACACAAGGCAGCGGGAGGTGATCTGAAACACCAACCATCAAACTTCCTCAGACTCGACACAACACTCGATCTGATTGAGGAGATTTCTAATTCATCAGATGTGATGAATAAGCCTTTGCAAAGCAGTCCAGGCCGCTACGGTGGCACCTACGTTTGCAAAGAACTGGTCTACGCCTACGCCATGTGGATCAGCCCTCAGTTCCACCTCAAGGTGATCCGTGCCATCCCCGACAGGGAAGCAGTCAAGACACCAGAAGACTGGCCTGGATCTGAACAGACTCGCCTGATTACCCCGTGTCTCCAAACTAGTGCCTTGCGCACGTATGTTCCGGACACCTGTAGCTATCAGGGATGGGGGCCGCCTTGACGCAGGGATTTCGGCAGTGTGAAAGTGGCACTATTCACCATAAAGCTATATGGTTCTTTATGCCAGTTTCGGCCCTAGCTTTGACAGTATCTGAGTCCGTGCACAAGGACTGCTGTCGGCCATAAGCCGTCATCCCATCATTGGTCTTTGGACTACTTGCAGCAAGCTCCAATCTCGAAATTTTTAGGTTTACCTAAAAAGTTTGTTTGCGATTGCTCACTCCCAGAATTGCGTATAGATTCATTTTTATAAGAACGACCAGCCTGTTTTCCTGTCGTCTAAATCTAGTTAGGTTCCTCACTATGCTCGAAGCAATACTCGGTGCCATATCCGCAATCGTTCTTGGGGTAGCAGGCAACTTGCTCACGCCATATGTGAGGGAGTTTCTTCGTCTTCCGCCTGAGAAAGAAGCACCTCCATCACCGACGCAGCCAACCACACCGCAAGAGCCGGAAGACATCGAAACTGCTCGTGCTAGGAATCGAGCGCAGTTACACGCATTAGTCTGGCAGGCCTACCTTTATGGCATTTCCTTCTTCTTCATTTACATGGCAATTTATCTGCCATTGAGCTTTTCAGCCCCCATGAACGGGCAGCTCGACCTATCTCATACACGAATCGGAATTGACCGATTTATTGCCCAAGAAAAATTTGCCACTCTCGCAGCCCTGCTTGCAGTTGCCCTATTCGCACCACTCTGGCTGCTCGCACAAAAGATAGCGCAGGGTGTAGCTGCAATTTGGCGCAGGTTTTACTACGTTGGCCCATATCGCTTTGGTGCATTTGCCACCTTGGCTGTCGCACTTCTCAGCTTGGTATTGGCCGGTCATGTCATTTACTTACTTTACCCAGGCAAGTCATACACTGATGCCGTGCTGCTTCCATTCATTCTGTTTTTGGTCGTTGGCGCATTTGCCGCATCTCGCAAATGAACCTAACACTTCGTTCCAGCGGACCGTCAAAAGCTGCGCTTTTGCCGTCCGCTGAACTCCAACGTTAAACTTCCCAAGGAGACTCCGTGGCTCTCGAAGCAAAAACAACACAGCTTGAACTCGATGGTCGGTGGAGCTTGGAAGAGCTTGCAGATGCGACGAAAGACTACATTCAGTTGTATGGTTTCGCCTATTCCTTGATCCCAAATCTGCCATCAGCGCGGCAAGAGGAAGTTGACTACATATACGGCAAATTCCCGTGGCGAGGGGGGTACAGCACGGTCAACTTCTTCAATCAACTTTTTCACAAAATTCCTCCAAAGCTGCGCCCCGAAGTTCAGCGCATTCAATACGCATCTCCTGGCTTTATAGAACTTGCGGAGTTGCTGGCGGTGGCTGGCACAGTTGCGGCAATCATCGGCACAGTCTGCAAATCCATAAAGACAGTGCATGACCTATACCGAAGCATTCAGAAAGCTTCTGTTGATCATGAACTGTCCAAGATCAACTTGAGGAAAGAAAACCTAGAGCTTAAGCAACGGCAGATTAATTTCTGCGAAGAGTCGGCAAAGAAGCTTGTAGAGGCATTTGGTTTGACGGAGGCTCAGGAAAAACTCATTGATCAAAAGGTTCGCGGCAACCCCGTTATGAAACTGAAGATATTGCTTTCCGTCTTCAGAAGAGTAGAGCCGTTGGCAAAGAAGCAAGCCGAAGGAAAGCTCAAGATAACCGGCAAAGAGAAAAGAAAAACCTAACCCTTCCATCGAGCGGACTGCCTTCGGTAGCCGCTCATGTCAAACGTTAGTGGATGTCTGCTCCGGGTCGATTTGCGTCATCCAACCAATGACTAAGCACCTCTCAAAATAATGGTGTAGCGCAGCGATCATCAATAGACTTTCAGCACCTCAAACTCACGCCGCACTGAAGCCACCTCCAGCGAAACCTCGTCACCCTCACACTTTCCAAGCAGTGCTCTGGCTAAAGGCGCTTGACTGCTAATGACTTGGGTCAGTTCACCATCACAGCTCAGCGTCATATTCCCCCCTTTGGGGCCTATGAAGAGTCGCTGCTGCTTATCGTCAGCGTCTACAAGAACAATCAAAGCCCCCTGCTGTATGCCTTGGCTGGGGTTATATAAGGCCGGGGAAAAGCTACGCCAGCTCACTATCGCCTGACGTATCGCATCCGCACGACGTGCCTGACCGGTGGCCAGATAAGCCGCCTCAAGTCCCAAGGTGTCGTACTTGTTTTCAGCGATGTTCTCTTCATGGGTCGCTGCTTCATGCGCTGTCTGAGCTGCTTGCTCCACCCGCAACAGATCCTCTGCAAGTCGTTCCAGCACCTGCTGTCGCAGCAACGATTTATCCATGGGTCTATCTCTAACAACAAAAACGGGCGTTGATTATCGATGTCGAACGGCATCCCAGCATGGAGACTAATCGCCCTTCGCGAAACAGCCGAAACAACTGCTGATCTATTGGTCTTCAATGAAGCCAAGTGCGACCTTTTGACTCCCCAAAAGTCTTCCCATCAGCCCCCAAAATTTGCTATCCTTTGAGCCAATTCCACGTGTCATAACACTGTGACACTTTGGTCTGAAATCCCTGACAGGCCCCCTCGCATGGGGAAGCAGCCAACCGGGTCAGGTGGGGAACCAAGCAGCCCTAACTGTGAAACCAGTGCCGAGGTAAGGCTTGTCAACTTCTCTCAGGGATTTCTTTGGCAATCAAAGAGTTATCTATCCCCAAGCCCCCTTCAGTTCTTTCTGCATCACTCTGGTGTGCCACTTTGTCCTATCCAGACATCGTTGATGCATCTGTGGCGTCCCTCATTGGACTGCATCGCCAGAGCGGTATCTACGACCTAAGCATCGTTGCACCCAAAGACCTTGGTGCTAGGTGGGCGCGTAAGCATTGCCAGTACAAACTACACAAGGTGTCCTTGAACCGCTCCTGTGGATGGGGGCAGAGAAGTCAACACCCTATTTTTGTGACATGTCAGCAGGGCTGTTTGAGGGCGGTTAGAAACCAACCGATTTCCAACAACTTTTGGACTTAGCCTCTAAAAGGCTACGCAAGTTTTCAATCTCTTCCGTTAATGCGACGAATAGCCTGCGAAACATAATCAAAGGCAGCTCAGAAATCACCCTCCAAAAAACAGTTTCCCCTTGGGAGACTCAAGCCCTATTCCACGTGCCACTTCACTGTGTCACTTTGGTCTAAAAGGGTCTGACAGGCCCCCTCGCATGGGGAAGCAGCCAACCGGATCAGGTAGGGAACCAAGCCGCCTTAAGCTCCAACAGACCTCAGTGCCAAATTTCAGCGCAGCAGTATCCACAAAAATGCCTGAGAGCTTCAGCCTCACCCAAACCACTGCAGATCACAGCTCCGCACAGGGCATATTCCGCCCACGACAGCTGAGGCACACTACGGGCAACAAGTTGTGTGGGCCATGCGAACAATGCCCCAAGCTTGGTAGAACTTTCCCCCTTCCGTGCTTCAAGGAAACATCCCATGCGTATTTTGCTGACGGGAGGCACTGGCCTGATAGGCCGCGCCCTTTGCCAGTACTGGCATGCTCAAGGCCATGAGCTGTGGGTCTTGAGCCGCAGCCCCAGCCAGGTGCCACAGCTGTGCAGCGGCGCTCAAGGCGTGCAGGCCTTCAGCGAGCTACCTCAGACCGCTTTTGATGCCGTCATCAACCTGGCAGGCGCCCCCATTGCCGACCGCCCCTGGACACAGGCGCGGCGCGACATGCTCTGGCGCAGCCGTGTAGACCTCACCCGCACGCTGGTAGACTGGATGCGCCAGCAGAGCACGCCACCACGGGTCTTGATCTCTGGCTCTGCCGCAGGCTGGTATGGCGATGGTGGCGACAAGCTGCTGGATGAAAGCAGCCCCAGCAGCCAGCCAGACTTTGGCAGCCAGCTGTGTGATGCCTGGGAGCAGGAGGCGCACAAAGCCAGCCTGCTCGGTGTACGTGTGGTGCTGCTGCGCATTGCGCCGGTACTGTCTGCCCATGGCGGCATGCTGCAGCGGCTGGGGCCCCCTTTTAAAAATGGGTTTGGGCGGGCGACTGGGCAGCGGCCAGCAATGGATACCGTGGATACATCTGGATGACCAGGTCCGCATCATTGACAGCTTGCTGCAGCGTGAAGATTGCTCCGGCGTCTTCAATGCCTGCGCCCCGGAGCCCGTGCGCAATATGCAGTTTGCGCAGACGCTGGCCCAGACCTTGCACAGACCAGCGCTGATTCCCACACCCGCCTGGGCATTGCGGTTGCTTTTGGGGGAGATGTCTGTACTGCTGCTGGGCGGTCAGCACCTGGCACCTCGCCGCCTGCAGGAGGCTGGTTTTACCTGGCAGTATCCGCAGCTGCAGCAGGCACTCCACAACCTGCTGGCAAGCTAGACAGCAAGCCGCTTTCCGGAATAAGCACTTTTATAAAAATAGCTGCCAGCGCTTGATTCATAAGGTTTTCAGATAGAAATATATTTGAAAACACCGTACATCAAGCGCTGGCAGCTATCAGTTATGAAGCCAGATAGGTCTGAATACCACGTGCCGCGCGCACGCCTGTGGCAAAGCAGGCCGTGAGCAGATAGCCGCCTGTGGGCGCTTCCCAGTCAATCATCTCGCCAGCGCAGAACACGCCAGGCAGTGCCTTGCACATCAACTGCTCATCCATGGCCGCCCACATCACACCACCGGCCGTGCTGATGGCTTCATCCATGGGGCGTGCTGCCACCACGGTAATGGGCAGCGCCTTGATGGCATGCGCCAGCTTGGCGGGGTCCTGCATGGATTCCTTGCTCAGCACTTCATACAGCAGCGCCAGCTTGACGCCATCCAGCCCCAGTCGGCCCTTGAGGTGGTTGGACAGGCTGCGCGAGCCACGGGGGTGGCGCACTTCCTGCAGCACCTTGTCGTGCGAGAAGGCGGGCAGCAGATCCAGCTCCAACGTAGCACTGCCCGTGAGCAAAATCTCATCGCGCAGCAGGTTGGACAGCGCATAAATCAGGCTGCCTTCCACGCCAGTGGCCGTGGCCACAAACTCGCCCTTGCGCTCAAAGCTACGCCCCAGACTGTCCGTAAAGCGAATCGCCACTGACTTGAGCGGCGCGCCTGCATAGCGCTCAGTGAACAGCGCACTCCAGCCCTTGGGCGGCGCAGACTTGCTGCCGATCAGTTCCTGGAAAAAAGCGCGGCGGGTGGCGGTTTCTGGCATGGCGGCCGCAGGCTGGCCCACATCAAAGCCGCAGTTGGTGGACTGCAGCACTGCCACCTGCACACCCTTGGCCTGCAGCAGCGGCACCCAGCTGCCGTCCGAGCCCAGACGTGCCCAGCTGCCGCCGCCCAGCGCCAGCAGCGTAGCCTTGGCCTGCACAGGCTGCACACCGGCAGGCGTTTCCATCAGAAGGTGTTTGGCATCGTCCCAGCCCTTCCACAGATGGCGCATATGGAACACCACGCCTTGCGCACGCAGGCGTGCCAGCCAGGTACGCAGCAGGGGCGCAGCCTTCATCTCCGTGGGGAATACACGGCCCGAGGTACCCACAAAAGTGCCAATACCCAGCCCATCGGCCCAGGCGCGCAGCTGGTCTGCGCCAAAGTCCTGCAGCAGTGGCTGCAGCATGGGCTGCGACTCGCCATAGCGCTCAACAAAGCGCTCAAAGGCTTCAGAGTGCGTCAGGTTCAGACCGCCCTTGCCTGCCAGCAGGAACTTGCGCCCCACCGATGCCTTGCCGTCAAACACATGCACGGACACGCCCCGGGCTGACAGCTGCTCGGCAGCCATCAGCCCCGCCGGGCCAGCCCCGACGATGGCAACCTCACACTGCAATGGTGGCAGAACGGCAACAGACATACTCAAACCCTGAACTTTCAACAAATAACAACGACGCAGAACGCCAAAGGGCGTGCAGCATACCGCCAGACGCAAGGCCCATGCTGCCTCCAGACCATGTGCAGGTGGCACCCCCTTTGCAAAGCATTGTCAGCAGCTATGGCAGACATAGGAACACCCCCAGCCCTTAACCGGAATCCGGACTTTGGTTTCTGTCACAATTGATGCAGTTTTCGCGTGCGGCAGCTGCCGTGCGCAGCACACGACATAGACCCCAATCTCAAGGAAACCTCCCCATGGCAAGCGAACTCATCAAGCATGTCACCGACGCCAGCTTTGAAGCTGACGTGCTGCAGCCCGGCACTACCGTGCTGGTGGACTTCTGGGCCGAATGGTGCGGTCCCTGCAAGATGATTGCGCCCATTCTGGACGACGTCGCCCAGGCTTATGAAGGCAAGATCACCATTGCCAAGATGAATGTGGATGAAAACCGCGAAATCCCTGCCAAGTTCGGCATCCGCGGCATTCCTACGCTGATGGTGTTCAAGAACGGCGAGCTGGTAGCCACCAAGGTGGGCGCCATGGCCAAGCCTCAGCTGACGGCTTTCATCGACCAGCAAATCGCCTAATCGGCATGGCCGGAGCCTGCGCACTGCAGCTCCGGCCTCCTGCATTCAGACCCTCAACACCCTGCTTTTCTTTCTCACAAGATCAGCGCAAATTGCCCCACTGTCAGGACGCGTGCAATTTGCTTTCTTTTCCTGTCATAATCGACGCCTGATCACGGCCCAATGCATGGGCGTCCGCTCCTGATCATCTTGGCAAGCCATCGACGTACTGCGCTTCCCGCCGAATACTCTGGCATTCGCCACCTCCCCAGATTTCTTTGAAACTCCGCTAGGAGTAACTCCAGATGCACCTTAACGAACTCAAGGCACTGCACGTGTCTGAAGTGTTGAAGCAGGCCGAAGAATTAGGCATTGAAAATACCGGCCGCATGCGCAAACAGGAATTGATGTTTGCCATCATCAAAAAGCGCGCTAAGGCTGGTGAACAAGTATTTGCTGACGGCGTGCTGGAAATCCTGCCCGACGGCTTCGGCTTTCTGCGCAGCCCCGACACCAGCTTCACCGCAAGCACCGACGACATCTACATCTCCCCCAGCCAGGTGCGCCGCTTCAACCTGCACACCGGCGACATGATCGAAGGTGAAGTGCGCACGCCCAAGGATGGCGAGCGCTACTTTGCCCTGACCAAGCTGGACAAGGTCAACGGCAACTCTCCTGAATCGAACAAGCACAAGGTGATGTTCGAGAACTTGACGCCGCTGTTCCCCAAGGAACAGATGAAGCTCGAGCGCGAGATCAAGTCCGAAGAGAACATCACCGGCCGCATCATCGACATCATCGCCCCTATCGGTCGTGGTCAGCGCGCGCTGATCGTTGCCCCTCCCAAGAGCGGCAAGACCATGATGATGCAGCACATTGCCCACGCCATCACGGCCAACAACCCCGACGTGCACCTGATGGTGCTGCTGGTGGACGAGCGCCCTGAAGAAGTGACGGAAATGCAGCGTTCGGTGCGCGGCGAAATCATTGCCTCGACCTTCGACGAACCTGCCACCCGCCACGTCCACGTGGCCGAGATGGTGATCGAGCGCGCCAAGCGCCTGGTCGAGCTGAAGAAAGACGTGGTCATCCTGCTGGACTCCATCACCCGTCTGGCCCGTGCCTACAACAACGTCGTGCCTTCGTCGGGCAAGGTGCTGTCTGGTGGTGTGGACTCCAACGCTCTGCATCGCCCCAAGCGCTTCTTTGGCGCAGCGCGCAATGTGGAAGAAGGCGGCTCGCTGACCATCATCGCCACCGCACTGGTCGACACTGGTTCGCGCATGGACGAAGTGATCTTTGAAGAATTCAAGGGCACCGGTAACTGCGAAATCCACCTCAGCCGCCGTCTGTACGAAAAGCGCGTCTTCCCTGCGATCGAGCTGTCCAAGTCGGGCACCCGCCGCGAAGAACTGCTGCTGCCGCCTGAAGTGCTGCAAAAGACCCGTATCCTGCGTCAATTCATGTACAACATGGACGAAATCGAGGCCATGGAGCTGATGATGAAGAACATGAAGCAGACCAAGAACAATGTCGAGTTCTTCGACATGATGCGTCGCGGCGGCTAATCCATCCGTCTGCTGTGCAGACAATTGGCCCCTCAAGCTATAATGAGGGGCTTTTTTCTGCGGTAAGTATGTGGGATTTATTTGAAGCAATGGTTGCTTCAGGTCCGATACGGCTGCCGCACTTGCTAAAGGAAGATTATGAAAGAAGGCATCCACCCCGATTACCGCGAAGTTCTGTTCGTGGACATGTCCAACGGTTTCAAGTTCGTGACACGTTCCTGCGTGCCCAGCAAGGAAACTGAGACTTTCGAAGGTAAGGAATATCCTCTGTTCAAGCTGGATACCACTTCTGAATCTCACCCCTTCTACACTGGCACTCAAAAGTCGGTGGACAACATGGGCGGCCGTGTGGAGCGCTTCCGCAACCGCTTCGGCAAGAAGTAATTTTTTTGCTTCCCCGCCAAAAGGCAGCCCGGGCAACCAGGCTGCCTTTTTTTTCTTGCCTCCTGCGCACAGCGCGCATGCACCCAGCGACTGCACACTCGCAGCAGTCATGGCATGCTTGGCATCTCTATCAGCTTTTAGCCTTTGTGTCGGCGGTGCGGCCCGTGCAGCATGCCGCTTGTTGTTATCCATGAATCCGCCATCACCCGCCATCGTCGCCCAGAACGCCGTCCGCAGCCTGCCCCGCTGGATCATGCTGCTGCTGTGCGCTACCTACATACTTGCTGGTTTCGTTGGCCGGGAGCCGTGGCGTGATGTGGATATTGCAGCGTTTGGCTACATGCAGGCCATGGCGCAAGGGGAATCCGCCTGGACCACGCCCTTGCTGGACGGGCTGACACCTGAAAACCCAGGCCTGCTGCAGTACTGGCTGGGTGCCTGGGCGCTCAAGCTGCTGCCAGCGGCCATGCCGCCCGATCTGGTCGTGCGCCTGCCTTTCATGCTGCTGCTGGTGCTGGCCTTGCTGTGCACATGGCGCGCCGTCTTCAGCCTGGCACGCACACCCGGCGCGCAGCCTGTGGCCTTTGCGTTTGGCGGCGAAGCCTCCCCCACAGACTATGCCCGTGCACTGGCCGATGGTGGCCTGCTGGCTCTGCTCGCCTGCCTGGGGCTGGCGCAGTTTTCGCACGAAACCAGCCACACACTGACGCAGCTCAGCGCTGCCTGCGTGGTGTTTTTTGCAGCGGCTTCCATGTGGTGGCAGCCCAGACTGTCAGCCATCGCCGCCATGACGGGAACGCTGGCGCTGGCACTGGCTGGTGCACCTGCCATGGCCATGCTGCTGGGTGCTGGTGCCATGGCCATGGCACTGCTGGTGCGCACGCCCAAGCTGGCACAGCGCTACAGCTGGGCTGCGTGGTGGGCACTGTCCATGGCTGTGGCAGCGGCTGCGGCCTGGGCACTAGGGCTGTGGGAGTACCGCCTGATCAACCCCTGGCAGCAGGGCAAGGACTGGCAGAGCATGGCACGTCTGCTGATCTGGTTCAGCTGGCCCACCTGGCCCCTGGCACTGTGGGCACTATGGTGCTGGCGCAGGCAGCTGCAGCACCCCACACGCAACCCGCATATCGCCTGGCCGCTGTGGATGTGGCTGATTGCACTGCTGTGCACACTGTTCACCGCAGAAGGCGACCGTGCGCTGATTCTGTCGCTGCCCGCTTCAGCCACACTGGCAGCATTTGCGTTGCCCACCTTCAAGCGCAGCCTGGGCGCACTGATTGACTGGCTGACGCTGTTTTTCTTCACCGTTTCGGCCATCACTATCTGGGTGGTGTGGATTTCGGTACAGACCGGCTTTCCCGCCAAGCCTGCCGCCAACGTGCAGCGCCTGGCCATTGGCTTTGAGCCTTCGTTTGCCCTGTTCCCCTTCCTGGTGGCCGTAGCGGCAACCGCTGCCTGGCTGCTGCTGGTGGCATGGCGCACCCGCCGCCACCGCGCTGCCATCTGGAAGAGCCTGGCCGTGCCCGCAGGCGGCACGGTGCTGGGCTGGGTGCTGCTCATGACACTGTGGCTGCCCATGCTGGACTATGGCCGCAGCTATGGCCCGCACATTCAGGCACTGCGCCAGCACATTCCAGCGGATGTGCGCTGCATGCAGACCCTGGGCTTTGACCCGGCACTGACTACAGCCATGCGCCACTACACGGACTGGGAGCTGCAACGTGCAGACCAGGGCGAGGTAACCGCCCAGCGCTGTGAATGGCTGATTGCCACACCAATGGCCTGGTCGGCACTGCCTGCCGAGCAGACGCAGGACTGGCTGCTGCAAGCCCGTGTCATGCGCCCCACCGACCGCCACGACTATCTGATGGTGCTGCGCCGCAAGCCCTGAACGGGCAAGGATTTTTTCCATCATGCATGAACTTGCCACCATTGCGCGGCATGCTGGCACGGTGCTGGCGGGGCAACTGGCCATCATGGCCTTTGGCGTGACCGACACCATCGTCGCAGGCCGCTATTCCGCGGATGCACTGGCTGCACTGTCTGTGGCCTCTGCCTTGTTTGTGAGTGTTTACGTATCGCTCATGGGCGTACTGCAGGCGCTGCTGCCCATCTGGGCCGAACAGCACGGACGCGGCGAGACGGCCGCCATTGGCGCATCGTTTCGCCAGTCCCTGTACCTGGCGCTGGGCTTTACGCTGCTGGGCATGGTGATTCTGGTGTTCCCAGACCCCATCCTGAACTGGACCGAAGTGCCAGAGAGCATGCAGGGCGATGTGCGCACTTACCTCATCATCGTGGGCTGGGCCTTGCCTTCGGCCATGTTCTTTCGCCTCTACACCACACTCAATCAGGCGCTGGGCCGCCCACAGCTGGTGACCTGGCTGCAGGTCGGTGCACTGGTGCTGAAAGTGCCGCTGTCTATCTGGTTTACCTTTGGCGGCTGGGACCTGGAGCCACAGGGCGCAGCAGGCTGTGCCTGGGCTACGCTGCTGGTGGACTATGCGATTGCCATCGTCGCCATCGTGCTGATGCGCTACCAGAAGCTCTATGCGCCGCTGCAGCTGTGGCAGCGCATGGAAGCGCCAGACTTCAGGCGTCTGGCCGCATTCTTGCGACTGGGCGTGCCGGCTGGTTTGTCGATTCTGGTGGAAGTGACGTCCTTCACTCTGGTCGCCCTGTTTGTGGCGCGGCAAGGCGCACTGTCTGCAGCCAGCCACCAGATTGCCGCCAATCTGGCTGCCGTGTGCTACATGGTGCCGCTGTCCCTGGGCATTGCCATCAGCGCCCGGGTGAGCTGGTGGCGTGGCACCGGCAATGAGGCACAGGCGCAGAAGCTGGCATGGATGGGGCTGAAGATTGCGGCCGCCAGCGGCCTGGTACTCTCCGGCACGCTGCTGCTGGCACGCGAAGCCCTGCCCCAGATCTATACGGCAGACCCTGGCGTGGTGGCACTGACTTCGGCCCTGCTGCTGTGGGTGGCGCTCTACCACGCGTCTGACAGCATCCAGTGCGTATGCATCTTTTTGCTGCGCTGCTGGCGTGTGACCGTGGCCCCGCTGATTGTCTATTGCAGCCTGCTGTGGGGCGGTGGTCTGGCTGGCGGCTACTGGCTTGCTTACAAAAATGAAGCAACTAGCGCACTCTGGTCAACGAATCCAACACCTTTCTGGATTGGAAGTGGCGTATCACTTGCGCTGGTAGCTATTATTTTTATTTATCTCATGCGCCGCGTGCTGCTGGCACACCGACATTGAGCCACAAAAAAACGGCTGCATCATGCAGCCGTTTTCGTTCATGCGTTCATGCACTTAAGCAGCCTGAGCCCTGCGCAGGCGCTGCGCCGGAAACACAGCGCTGAAGGTTGCCCCCTGCCCCAGCTGGCTGTGCACTTCCAGCTTGGCTCCATGGCGCTGCAGCGCATGCTTGACGATGGCCAGCCCCAGGCCCGTGCCGCCCGTATCGCGTGAACGGCTGCGGTCCACACGGTAAAAGCGCTCCGTGAGCCGGTGGATGTGCGCTGCATCAATGCCCGGGCCAGAGTCCTTGACCGAAAAGCGTGCGCTGCCATCGGGCAATACGTCCCATTGCACCTGCACATGGCCACCTGCTGGTGTGTAGCGCAAGGCATTGCTGATGAGGTTGGAAAAGGCACTGAGGATTTCTGCCTGCATACCTGCAATCTGCAGCTCCATGCCCGCATCCCCATCCTGCGGAAAGGCCAGCACGTGAGGGTTCTGGCTGCTTTTGGTCAGCACCTTGGACAGTGCCTGCGCCTCCACCTCGCACTGGCGCATGAGGTGGGCCACAGGCACCCAGTCTTCATAGCCCGGCAAGGGGCTGCCTTCCAGGCGTGAGAGCATGAGCAAGTCCTGCACCAGGTTCTGCATGCGCCCGGCCTGCTGCGCCATCAGGTGCAGGTAGTGCTTGCGCTCTTCTTCGCTCAGCACCAGTGTCTGCAGGGTTTCGACGAAGCCCACCAGCACCGTCAGCGGCGTGCGAATTTCGTGCGAGACGTTGGCCACAAAGTCGCGCCGCATGGCATCCGCCTGCTCCAGCTGGGTGATGTCTCGCGCCAGCATCAGATAGCGGCCATCGCCATAGGGGTAGAGGTGCACCGACAGGCGCACGGGGCGCGAAGCCGAGCTTTCACGCCCCTGCATGACGATGGGGTTGGCAAAGTCCTGCCCAGACCAGTAGCTGCTGAACGCAGGGTCTCGCACCAGATTGCCTATAGCCTGTCCCAGATCGCGCTGGGCTTCAAAGCCGAAGTGGCGTTCTGCCATCTGGTTACACCATTCAATGTGGCCACGTGCATCCAGCAGCACCAGGCCATTGGGGCTGGCCTGCAGGGCATCCAGAATGTCTGAGACACGCTGCTCGGCAGACGCCACGGCCTGCTCTCGCTGACGCACGGCACGACGCACATAGGTGCTGACCATGGACCAGCTGCCACGCAGGCCACTGGCAGCAGACAGCTCACCGGCCATCAGCCAGCGGCGCAGGCGCTGCACCTGCCACTGATCCCACAGCAGGCTCAGCCATGCAGCCAGCAAGACACCGCCTGCAGCACCCCATGGGCCAAACACCCAGAACCCCAGCCCCGCCAGTGCAGCCTGCACCAGCAGCAAGATCAGCCACCGCAACAGCATGATGGGCTCCGTCTTTATGCCTGGTGCGTGCCAGCGCTCAGGCGGTAGCCTGCACCACGCACGGTTTCCACCATCTTGCCGGCTTCACCCAGTGCTTCACGCAGGCGCTTGATGTGTACATCCACCGTGCGCTCCTCGATAAACACCTGATCGCCCCAGACCTTGTCCAGCAGCTGTCCGCGGCTGTGCACGCGTTCGGGGTGGCGCATGAGGTGGCTGAGCAGCTTGAACTCCGTCGGCCCCAGCTTGAGCAGCGCCTCACGGTAGCTCACGCGATGGGTGTTGGCATCCAGCACCAGATCACCCACCTGAATGCGCTGCACGTGCTGCTCTGGCTGGCGGCGGCGCAGCACAGCGCGAATGCGCGCCAGCAGCTCCTGGGTAGAAAACGGCTTGGTGACATAGTCGTCCGCACCCGCGTCCAGCCCGGCAATCTTGTCCGGCTCATCACCACGCGCGGTCAGCATGATGATGGGCACCTGCTTGCTGCGTGCATCAGCACGCCACTTGCGCGCCAGGTTCAGGCCACTGGAGCCGCCAGGCAGCATCCAGTCCAGCAAGATCACGTCGGGCAGCGAGGCATCGAGCTCACGCTGCGCACTGACCCCATCCTCCGCCCAGACCGGCGTAAAGCCGTTGTGGCGCAGATTCACCGCAATCAGTTCTGCGATGGCGGGCTCGTCTTCCACAATCAGTACCTGTGGCAATTTATTCATCTTGGCTGGCCCTCAACGCACGGCGGATTCAATGGCTTCCATGGACTGGTGGCGAATGTCCTTGCCCTCCACCAGATAGATGATGAGCTCGGCCACATTCTTGGAATGGTCACCGATGCGCTCAATGGCCTTGGCCAGGAACAGCAGGTCCAGACTGGCCGAGATCTTGCGGGGATCTTCCATCATGTAGGTGATGAGCTTGCGCACAAAGCCATCAAACTCTTCGTCGATCAGATCGTCTTCCTTCAGAATGGCCAGCGCCGCCTTGGTGTCCAGACGCGCCAGCGCATCCAGCGCTTTGCGCAGCATGGCAGAGGCCATTTCTGCAGCCACGCGCAGCTCACTGGAAGGCAGCGCACGCGCCGCACCGCTTTCGATGATGGACTGCACCATGCGTGCGATCTTATGCGCTTCATCGCCCATGCGCTCCAGATTCGCCGTGACCTTGGAAAAAGCCATCAGCATGCGCAGGTCCCGCGCCGTCGGCTGGCGGCGGCCAATGATGGAGGCGATCTCATAGTCGATCTCCACCTCCATGGCGTTCACGCGCTCTTCCATGCCGGAGACCTGCTCCACGGCTTCCAGGTTGAACTGTGTCAAGGAATAAACGGCTTGGCTGATCTGGCGCTCCACCAGACCGCCCAGTTCCATCACCCGCGAGGAGATGCGGTTGAGTTCGCTGTCAAATTGGGTAGATAAGTGTTTGTCGGACATGACAGTCTCCTTGTGGCTCAACCAAAGCGGCCCGTAATGTAGTCCTCAGTTTCACGACGCTGAGGCTTAAAGAACATCTGCTCGGTCTCACCGAACTCCATCAGATCCCCCAGGTACATATAGGCCGTGTAGTCGCTGCAGCGCGCGGCCTGCTGCATGTTGTGCGTGACGATGACTACGGTGTAGTCGTTCTTCAGCTCGGCAATCAGCTCCTCGATTTTCGCCGTGGAAATCGGGTCCAGCGCGGAGCAGGGCTCGTCGAGCAGCAAAACTTCGGGCTTGATGGCAATGCCACGTGCAATGCACAGGCGCTGCTGCTGACCACCCGAGAGACTGGCGCCGCTCTGGTGCAGCTTGTCCTTGACCTCTCCCCACAGCGCGGCCTTGCGCAGTGCCCACTCCACACGCTCGTCCATGTCCGCGGCGTCGAGACTCTCGAACAGCTTCACGCCAAAGGCAATGTTGTCGTAGATGGACATGGGAAACGGCGTGGGCTTCTGGAACACCATGCCCACCTTGGCGCGGATCAGCGCCACGTCCTGCCTGCTGGTCAGCAGATCTTCACCATCGAGCAGAATCTGCCCCGTCGCGCGCTGCTCGGGGTAGAGCTCATACATGCGGTTGAAGGTGCGCAGCAGCGTGGACTTGCCACAGCCAGAGGGGCCGATAAAGGCCGTAACCTTGTGCTCCGGAATATCGAGGTTGATGTTCTTCAGCGCGTGGAACTTGCCGTAGTAGAAGTTCAGGTTGCGCACTGACAGCTTGGCAGTTCCAGTAATAGGCGCCACGGCTGCGGATGTCGTAGTGGTTGCGATAGACATCTTGAAATCCTTGCAATCTTTTACTTCTGGCGCGTCAGCACACGTGCCAGGATGTTCAGGCCCAACACGGCCAGGGTAATCAGGAAGACACCAGCCCATGCCAGATGCTGCCAGTTCTCATAGGGGCTCATGGCGAACTTGAAGATGGTCACTGGCAAGCTGGCCATAGGCTTGGAAAGGTCGGCATTCCAGAACTGGTTGTTCAGGGCTGTAAACAGCAGCGGTGCGGTCTCACCCGCAATGCGCGCCACAGCCAGCAGCACGCCGGTAATCACCCCGGCACGCGCTGCGCGCAAGGTGATGAGCATGATGACCTTCCACTTCGGGGTTCCCAGGGCATAGGCCGCTTCGCGCAGCGCCGAGGGCACCAGCGTGAGCATGTTTTCTGTGGTGCGAATGACGACCGGAATCACGATCAAGGCCAGCGCCACAATGCCTGCGTAGGCAGAAAAGCTCTTGAAGCGCGCCACCACCATGGCATAGACAAACAGGCCAATGATGATGGACGGGGCCGACAGCAAGATGTCATTCACAAAGCGCGTGGTGCTGGCCAGCCAGCTGCGCCCGTCATATTCCGCCAGATAAACACCCGCCATGATGCCAATGGGTGCGCCCACAAACGTAGCCAGCGCCACCATGACCAGCGAACCAAAGATCGCATTGGCCAGGCCGCCGGCTTCGTTGGGTGGAGGTGTCATCTCGCTGAACAGCGTCAGGCTCAGCCCCCCAATGCCCAGACGTATCGTCTCCCACAGAATCCAGATCAGCCAGAACACGCCAAAAGCCATGGCCATCATGGCCAGCGTCAGCGCAATCTGGTTCACCCGCTTGCGGCGGGCAAAGCACGCCTGGCGCTGTGCCTGCAGCGCATGGGTCTGCAGCAAAGATTCACTGGACGTACTCATACTCGCGCTCCTTCATGCTTTTGCAGGCGGCTCAGCAATACCTTGGACAGTGCCAGCACCACAAAGGTAATAAAGAACAGTGCCAGGCCCAGGTAAATCAGCGATGCCTGGTGCAGCCCCTCACCCGCTTCCGCAAATTCGTTGGCCAGCGCCGAGGTAATGCTGTTAGCCGCATCAAACAGCGACAGCGAATTGAGCTGGTTCATATTGCCGATCACAAAGGTCACGGCCATGGTCTCGCCCAGCGCGCGCCCCAGTCCCAGCATGATGCCGCCCAGCACACCAGCCTTGGTGTATGGCAGCACCACCTTCCACACCACTTCCCAGGTCGTCGCACCCAGGCCATAGGCAGACTCCTTGAGCAGCGCGGGCGTGACCTCGAACACATCACGCATCACCGATGCGATGAAGGGAATGATCATGATGGCCAGGATGATGCCGGCCGACAAAATGCCAATGCCCACAGGCGGGCCAGACACCAGCGCGCCCAGATAAGGCACGCCATCAAACAGCTCCTGCAGCGGAACCTGCACATAGGTGGCCAGCACCGGGCCAAACACCATCAGACCCCACATACCGTAGACGATGGAGGGCACCGCCGCCAGCAGCTCAATGGCCGTGCCCAGCGGGCGACGCAGCCAGCCCGGCGCCAGTTCGGTCAGGAACAGTGCAATACCAAAGCTTACCGGCACAGCAATGACCAGCGCAATCAGCGAAGTCATCAAAGTGCCATAAATCATGACCAGGCCACCGTATTGGTTTTGTACGGGGTCCCATTCGGTGCGCAGAAAAAAGCCCAGCCCGTATTCACGGATGGCCGGCCAGGCACCGCTGAACAAGGAGCCCATGATGGCCAGCAACAGGCCTAGCGTCACCAGCGCTGCAATCTTGGCGGTCCAGGCAAACAGGCGGTCCGCAAAGCTGGCAGAAATCCATGCGCTGCGACTTGGAGGTCGAGTGCCAGCAGTGGCACCTTTGGTCTTGGCAGAAGCTGCGGCCCCTGCAGAAGAAGTGGTTGAGGACACGGAAAGTCACCTCGGAACAAATAACGACGTCTGCCAGACACAGAGCGACTGTGTCCGGCAGGTCAAAACGTCAAAAAAGTGGCTTATTTCCAAGACACAGGCTGACCGGATGCATCCTTGATCTCACCCCAGGCCTTGAAAACTTGCTCCTTGACCGTGTCTGGCATAGGCACATAGTCCAGGCCGCTCGCAGTTACATCGCCATTTTTGTAGGCCCAGTCAAAGAACTTCAGCGCTGTCGCTGCCTGCGCAGGCTTTTCCTGCTGCTTGTGCATCAGGATAAAGGTGGCGCTGGTGATGGGCCAGGCGTCAGCACCGGGCTGATTGGTCAGAATCTGGTAGAAGCTCTTGCTCCAGTCTGCACCGGCAGCGGCTGCCTTGAAAGTCGACTCGCTAGGCGCCACAAACTTGCCTTCGCTGTTTTGCAGCAGGGCATAGGTCAGCTTGTTCTGCTTGACATAGGCATATTCCACGTAGCCGATGGAGTTCGCCAGGCGACCCACAAACGCAGCCACGCCTTCATTGCCCTTGCCGCCTGCGCCGGTAGGCCAGTTGACCGCCTTGCCTTCACCGACTTTTTCCTTCCACTCGCCATTGACCTTGCTCAGGTAGTTGGTAAAGCCAAAGGTCGTGCCAGAGCCATCCGCGCGGCGCACGGGAGAAATCTTGGCATCAGGCAGGTTCACACCGGGGTTGAGCGCCGTGATGGCGGGGTCGTTCCACTTGGTGATCTTGCCGAGGTAGATGTCACCCAGCACCTGACCGTTGAGCTTGAGCTCACCTGGCTGGATACCCTTGATGTTCACCACAGGCACGATGCCGCCGATCACTGTGGGGAACTGCACCAGGCCCTTGGCCTGCAGATCTGCGTCTTTCAGGGGCTCATCCGAAGCACCGAAGTCCACGGTCTTGGCTTCAATCTGCTTGATGCCTGCGCTGGAGCCCACCGACTGGTAGTTAATCTTCACACCAGTGGCCTTGTTGTAGTCGGCTGCCCACTTGGAATACAGAGGTGCGGGGAAACTGGCACCAGCACCAGTGGCTTCCTGCGCCGCTGCCACATTGAACAGACCACCCGACACCAAGGCACCGGTGACCAAAACACGCATCATGGACATTTTCATCCTCACACCTCTTTTGCTTGCAGACCTTGTGCAGATCCAGGTTGAATAAAGCTCGATGGAGTGAATGTAAAAACGCTGTGTGACATGTCTGTGACATGCAAAATTTCCGCAATTTTTGTCAAAAAACAACGTCAGACTGCTTTCATACCAACGTCACATTCCTCACTTATCCTGCCTGCCCTGCTTCGCTACCGGGCAAAGCGTGCCTGACATGCGCACAGCCAGCGGAGGCTGCTAAGCTGCGCACTTTGCATTGCGCCGCGATCCGCGATCCATTTCTTCCTCACATGAACCATGCGATCACCCTCGCTGCCGTCGACCTGGGCTCCAACAGCTTCCGCCTCGAAATTGGCAGCTATGAACACCACCAAATTCACCGCGTGGAATACCTCAAGGAAACCGTACGTCAGGGCAATGGGCTGGATGCTCAGCGCAACCTGACGCAGGAATCCATGGAACGTGGCTGGGCCTGCCTGGCACGCTTTGGCGAACGCCTGCGCGGCTTTGACCCCCAGCATGTACGCGCTGTTGCCACCCAGACCCTGCGCGAAGCACGCAACCGCGATGTCTTTATTGACAAAGGTAGCGAGCTGCTGGGCTTTCCCATCGAAGTCATCGCCGGTGAAGAAGAAGCTGCACTGATCTACCGCGGCGTCGTCAGCCAGCTGCCTGCGACCGACGAGCGCCGCCTGGTCATCGACATCGGTGGGCGCTCCACCGAATTTGTGCTGGGCCAGGGCAGCGTGGCGCAATCCGTTGCCTCCTACCGCATTGGCAGCGTGGCCTGGACTTCACGCTATTTCCCGCAGGGGCAGCTCAGCGCGCAGGCTTTTCAGACTGCAGAGATCGCAGCGCGTGCCGTGCTCGATGAAGTGCTGGACAGCTTCCAGCTCGGCAGCTGGGATGTGGCCTATGCCTCCGCAGGCACGGCCAATGCCGTGGGTGACACGCTGGCAGCGCACGGCCATGGCGAAGGCATCATCACCCGCGCCGGCCTGGACTGGCTGCAGCAGCAGCTGCTGCGCTTTGGTCATGTAGACCGCATCAAGCTCGATGGCCTCAAGGAAGACCGCCGCCCCGTAGTGGCTGGTGGCCTGAGCGTGCTGCGTGCCGTGTTTGACTTGCTGGGTCTGGACCAAATGCAGGTCGCCCAAGGCGCGCTGCGCATGGGCGTCCTCTACGGCATGGTCGATGAAAGCTATGCCGGCGATGTGCACACCGCCAGCGTGCTGGGTCTGATGGAGCGCTTTGGCGTGAACCACGTACACGCCCGCCATGTGGCAGAAACCGCCCAGCAGCTGTGGCTGCAACTGCACCCACAGGAAGAGGCCGCCCCTGCCGCACTGGCCTGGGCCGGTCTGCTACATGAGGTGGGCTGCCGTATCTCCCGCAGCGACTACCACCGCCACAGTGCCTATGTGCTGGAACACTGCAATGCGGCTGGCTTTTCCGCCACCGAACTCAAGCACCTGGCGCAACTGGTGCTGGGCCACCGCGGCAAGCTCAAGAAGATGGAAGCCTTTATGCACAACACCGAGCATGCCCTGCAGCTGCTGTGCCTGCGCCTGGCTGCCGTGCTGTGCAATACGCGCCGCGCCCCGGACATGCAGGGCGTGCAACTGCTGCGCCAGGGCAAACTGCTGCTGCTGCAGACCCCTGATGGCTGGAGCCAGCGCTTTCCGCTCAGCGCCCAGCTGCTGCAGGACGAAGCCGAAGCCGTCGCCAAGAGCGACTGGATGCTGCAGGTTCAGCACACGGTATAGGCCTCATAGCCCCATAAAACTAAGCGGCTAGCGCTTGTATATCAAAGCTTTCAGATACTTTTATATCTGAAATCTTGATAAATACAGCGCTAGCCGCTTAGTTTTTCATAGTACCTGCCACATGCATGGCAGGCATGCCGCACTCATACGCCGTAATACTGCATCAGTGCCCCCTGGGCACCATGGCCTGTCTGCGGACGCGGTGCACACTGGTAGCTGCCATCGGGCTGCTGCGTCCAGGCATCGCGGTCATCGTGCAGATAGGCCACCAGGCACTCATCAATCACGCGCTGGCGCAGCACAGGCTCTTCCACCGGCCAGGCCAGCTCGACACGGCGCGTCATATTGCGGCGCATCCAGTCCGCGCTGGAGAGGTAGACATGCTCCTGCGCATCTCCCCAGGCAAAATAGAATACCCGCGAGTGCTCCAGAAAGCGCCCAATGATGGAGCGCACCCGGATATTGTCACTGACACCCGGCAGCTGCGGCGGCAGCAGGCAGGGGCCGCGCCCAAACAGGTCAATCTGCACGCCCGCCTGCCCAGCTTCGGCCAGTGCCTGCATCAGCACCTCATCCGTCATGGCATTGGACTTGATGACCACACGTGCATATTCGCCCCTGCGTGCCGCCTGGGCACAGCTGCGCAGATGCGCGAGCATGGTGGACTGCAAGGCAAACGGCGCCATCACCAGTTTCTCCAGCCGTGGCTTCACATTGGGGCTGGCCAGGTGACGGAAAACGGCGTCCATATCTGCCGTCAGCACCTCATTGCAGGTCAGATAGCTCAGGTCGGTATACAGCCGTGCGGTCTTGGGGTTGTAATTGCCGGTGGACAGATGCCCGTAACGGCGCAAACCGCGGCCTTCACGGCGGGTGATCAACAGCATCTTGGCATGGGTCTTGAGACCCACCACGCCATAGACCACCTGCGCGCCTACGGCCTCCAGCGCATCGGCCCAGTTGATGTTGGCCTCTTCATCAAAGCGCGCCTTAAGCTCCACCACAGCCATGACTTCCTTGCCCAGGCGCACAGCTTCGGCCAGCAAGGCCATCAGCTCAGACTTGGCGCCCGTGCGGTAAATCGTCTGCTTGATGGCCACCACGCGCGGGTCGTGCACGGCTTCGCGCAGCAGCTGCAGCACAGCGTCAAACTGCTCAAAAGGCTGGTGAATCAGCACATCTTTTTTGCGCATCTGCTCCATGACGCTGCGCCCATGCTGCAGCTGCCGGGGCCAGCTGGCCTGCCAGGCAGGAAACAGCATGCCCGGGTCGTTGACCAGATCAATCAGCTCGGCCAGTCGTACCAGATTCACCGGCCCATTCACACAGAACATGGCTTCACGCGGCAGCTCAAACTCCTGCAGCAGTGTCTCCAGCAAAAAGTCGGAGCAGCCACTGCTCACCTCCAGCCGCACGGCCTGACCAAACTGGCGGTGCACCAGTTCCTCGCGCAGGGCCGTGCGCAGGTCGTCCACCTCATCCTCTTCGACTGACAGCTCGGTATTGCGCGTCACGCGAAACTGCGCCGTTTCCACCACCTCGCGGCCATCAAACAGCTCCGAGACATGGGCGCGCACCATGCTCGACAAACTCACAAACAGCCGGCGCTTGCCCGAAATGCTGGCGGGCAGCTGCACCAGACGCGGCAGTGCACGCGGGAGCTTGACGATGGCCACCGCATTCGTGCGCCCAAAAGCATCACCGCCCTTGAGGCGCACCACCATATTCAGCGACTTGTTTGCTACCTGCGGGAATGGATGGGCCGGGTCGAGCGCCACTGGCACCAGCAGCGGTTTGACCTCACGCACAAAGTACTTGTAGACCCAGGCACGCTGCGCAGCCGTGCGCTCCTTGTGCGAGACGATGCGAATGCCCCGCGCACGCAAGGCAGGCACCAGCTCTTGGTTGAACAAGGCATATTGCCGGGCCACCATCTGCTGGGCCTTGGCCAGCAAAGCCTTGCCGGTGCAGGCACCTGCGGCGTTGTCCCTGCGCTGGCGCAAAGCCACAATATGCGGCAGCGAGCGCACCTCAAAAAACTCATCCAGGTTGGACGAAACAATGCTCAGATAGCGCAGGCGCTCCAGCAGGGGCACATCCTCACGCGCCACCCAGTGCAGCACACGCTCATTAAAACCAAGAATACAGGCATCGCGCTCCAGCAGGGGCAGTCCCGCGGAAAGGGCATCTTCTGGCATCTGCAGTGCAGGCTCTACAGAGGTGCCTGGCGGCATGCCAACCATGGAGGGAGGACCTCCCAAATGCTGTACAGGTAATAAATGACTAGGTTCAGTGTGAGCAGACATGTAAAAAAAGCGGGCCGCCTTCGAAGCGCTGGCCGCCAGTATCTTTCAAATCAATGACAAAACAGTGACAGGACAATCTTGACTTTGCCATATCTGCAGGCCCTGACAGTGGTAATCTGCGGACCGTTTTTTCTGCTTCCATCATGAGCCCTCATTCCCCACTGGCGAGCATCGACATCGGCTCCAACAGCATCCTGCTGCTGGTCGGCCGTATGCACCAAGGCAAACTCCAGATTCAGCGCCAGCGCAAAGAAACCATCCGCCTGGGCGGCGCACTTGATGCACAGGGGCAGCTTGAAGCCGCGGCCATGGAACGCGGCCTGCAATGCCTGCGCCGCTATGCCGAGCTGATCCGTGACATTCCCAACTCACACCGCCGCGCCGTAGCCACCCAGACGCTGCGCGAAGCCAGCAACCGCGATACCTTTTTGCAGGCCGCCAGTGAAATTTTGCAGTGCCGGGTGGAACTCATCTCCGGGGAACAGGAAGCACGCTGGATCTACCGGGGCGTCACCGCCCTGTTGCCAGAGCAGGCTGAACAGCGGCTGGTCATCGATATCGGCGGGCGCTCCACCGAAATCTGCGTGGGCGAAGGCCATACCCTGCACAGCGCCGCATCCTATGCGGTGGGCAGCGTCGCCTGGGCGCAGCGTTTTTTCCCGAATGGCAGCCTGGCTGCCAGCGATTTTGCACAGGCCATACAGGCAGCCCAGCAGGTGCTGCAACCTGCGCTGGAGCAGCTGCGCACGCATGCCTGGCAGCAGGTCTATGGCTCATCAGGCACAGCAGGTGCCATCAGCAAAGCCCTGCATCACATGGGTGAGCCTCCTGGCCTGATCACCCGCCCCGCCTTGCTGCAGCTGCAGCAGCAACTGGCACAGGCCGGCCATATCGACCGTCTGCCTCTGGCGGGTCTGCGCGATGACATCAAACCCGTCATCGGCGGCGGTGTGAGCCTCATGTGCGCCGTGTTTCAGCTCTTTGGCATTGAGCAGCTGCGCGTCACCCAGGGCTCTCTGCGCCATGGTCTGCTGCTGAGCACGGCGCAGGAACTATCGCTTATTTGAGCAGTGCCAGCTCTTCGGCGCTCAGCCAACGCCACTCGCCGGGCTTCATATCCGCAGGCAGCTGCAGACCGCCAATCTTCCAGCGGTGCAGCCCTTCCACACGGTTACTCACCGCCGCAATCATGCGCTTGACCTGGTGGTACTTGCCTTCGGTCAGCGTCAGATCCAGCACGCATTCCGACACCATCTCACAGGCCGCAGCCTTCACAGGCTTGGGATCGTCATCAAGCACCACACCGGCCAGCAGCTTGTCCACCATGGCTTGCGTCACAGGGTGCTTGGTCGTCACACGGTACACCTTGGCCACATGCTTTTTGGGCGAACTCATGCGGTGGATGAACTGACCGTCATCGCTGAGCAGCAGCAAGCCCGTGGTGTCCTGGTCCAGGCGGCCCACAGCCTGCAGTCCCTGTACCGCTCCCTTGTTCGGACGCTGGCGCAGCGGCGCTGGCAGCAGCGTATAGATGCTGGGGTAGGCCGAGGGCTTTTGCGAGCACTCCGTGCCCGCAGGCTTGTACAGCAGCGCATAGCCTTTCTCATGGTATTCCCAGTCCACGCCCTGCACGCGAAAGCGCAGGCCTTCAGGCTCGTATTCCGCCGTAGAGTCGGTCACACGCACCGGCTGGTCTGCCCCATCTTCATAGACCTCTACCCAGCCCTGCTGTACCAGGCCAGAACACACGCGGCGAATACCAAAACCTTGCGAATAAAGAATGTCTTGCAACTGCATCGCTATCCCCTTGGCCGCAGGCTGCGGCTGTAAAAAGCAGAGCGGCTATCGCCCGCCAGTAAAAGCTTTTAGATATCTTTGATAGTGAAACACAAGCACATCAAGCGCTGGCAGCTATCAATTTATTTTTATTCTGACAAAAACAAAACCCCCTGCCTCTTTCGGAGGTCAGGGGGTGTTGCGCTTGTAAGAGCCTGGCGATGACCTACTTTCACACGGGAATCCGCACTATCATCGGCGCAAAGTCGTTTCACGGTCCTGTTCGGGATGGGAAGGAGTGGGGCCAACTTGCTATGGTCACCAGGCATAAACTGTGGATGAGCTGCGCTAGCAGCTCATCAAATTCATAGAGTCTTTGTTCTCAGCTTTTATTCGATTGCGCACATTGGCATAAGTCTTTTGAACTGCACCAGGCAGTATCAAAGTTATAGGGTCAAGCCTCACGGGCAATTAGTACTGGTTAGCTTAACGCATTACTGCGCTTCCACACCCAGCCTATCAACGTCGTGGTCTACAACGACCCTTCAGGGGGCTCGAAGGCCCCGGCAGATCTCATCTTGAAACGAGTTTCCCGCTTAGATGCTTTCAGCGGTTATCTCTTCCACACGTAGCTACCCTGCGATGCCACTGGCGTGACAACAGGTACACCAGAGGTGTGTCCACTCCGGTCCTCTCGTACTAGGAGCAGGCTTCCTCAAATCTGCAGCGCCCACGGAAGATAGGGACAAAACTGTCTCACGACGTTTTAAACCCAGCTCACGTACCTCTTTAAATGGCGAACAGCCATACCCTTGGGACCGACTACAGCCCCAGGATGAGATGAGCCGACATCGAGGTGCCAAACACCGCCGTCGATATGAACTCTTGGGCGGTATCAGCCTGTTATCCCCAGAGTACCTTTTATCCGTTGAGCGATGGCCCTTCCATACAGAACCACCGGATCACTATGTCCTGCTTTCGCATCTGCTCGACTTGTCAGTCTCGCAGTTAAGCACGCTTATGCCATTGCACTATTAGCACGATGTCCGACCGTACCTAGCGTACCTTCGAACTCCTCCGTTACGCTTTGGGAGGAGACCGCCCCAGTCAAACTGCCTACCATGCACTGTCCCCGATCCCGATTAGGGACCTAGGTTAGAACCTCAAACGCACCAGGGTGGTATTTCAACGTCGGCTCCACCAGAACTAGCGTCCTGGCTTCAAAGCCTCCCACCTATCCTACACAGATCCGTTCAAAGTCCAATACAAAGCTACAGTAAAGGTTCATGGGGTCTTTCCGTCTTTCCGCGGGGAGATTGCATCATCACAAACATTTCAACTTCGCTGAGTCTCTGGAGGAGACAGTGTGGCCATCATTACGCCATTCGTGCAGGTCGGAACTTACCCGACAAGGAATTTCGCTACCTTAGGACCGTTATAGTTACGGCCGCCGTTTACTGGGACTTCAATCAAGAGCTTGCACCCCATCATTTAATCTTCCAGCACCGGGCAGGCGTCACACCCTATACGTCCACTTTCGTGTTTGCAGAGTGCTGTGTTTTTATTAAACAGTTGCAGCCACCGATTTTTTGCAACCCTTTTCTGCTCCGTTTGTTCAACTTCACATACCGAGGGCATACCTTCTCCCGAAGTTACGGTATCAATTTGCCGAGTTCCTTCTCCAGAGTTCTCTCAAGCGCCTTAGAATACTCATCTCGCGCACCAGTGTCGGTTTGCGGTACGGTCAATCAATAGCTGAAGCTTAGTGGCTTTTCCTGGAAGCAGGGTATCACTCACTTCGTGTGCAAGCACACTCGTTATCACGCCTCATCTAAGCCCGGCGGATTTGCCTACCAGGCACGACTACACGCTTGAACCACCTATTCCAACAGGTGGCTGAGCTAACCTTCTCCGTCCCCACATCGCACTATTGATCGGTACAGGAATATTGACCTGTTTCCCATCAGCTACGCATCTCTGCCTCGCCTTAGGGGCCGACTCACCCTACGCCGATGAACGTTGCGTAGGAAACCTTGCGCTTACGGCGAAGGGGCTTTTCACCCCTTTTAACGCTACTCATGTCAGCATTCGCACTTCTGATACCTCCAGCATCCGTTACCAGACACCTTCACAGGCTTACAGAACGCTCTCCTACCACGTGCAATAAATTGCACATCCGCAGCTTCGGTAACTGGCTTAGCCCCGTTACATCTTCCGCGCAGGACGACTCGATCAGTGAGCTATTACGCTTTCTTTAAATGATGGCTGCTTCTAAGCCAACATCCTGACTGTTTTAGCCTTCCCACTTCGTTTCCCACTTAGCCAATTTTAGGGACCTTAGCTGGCGGTCTGGGTTGTTTCCCTCTTGAGTCCGGACGTTAGCACCCGGTGCTCTGTCTCCCAAGCTGTACTCTGCGGTATTCGGAGTTTGCCTTGGTTTGGTAAGTCGCCATGACCCCCTAGCCAAAACAGTGCTCTACCCCCGCAGGTAATACTTGAGGCACTACCTAAATAGTTTTCGGAGAGAACCAGCTATTTCCAAGTTTGTTTAGCCTTTCACCCCTAACCACAGCTCATCCGCTGATTTTGCAACATCAGTCGGTTCGGACCTCCAGTACCTGTTACGGCACCTTCATCCTGGCCATGGTTAGATCACTTGGTTTCGGGTCTACACCCAGCGACTAAAAACGCCCTATTCGGACTCGATTTCTCTACGCCTTCCCTACTCGGTTAAGCTTGCCACTGAATGTAAGTCGCTGACCCATTATACAAAAGGTACGCCGTCACCCCTTACGAGGCTCCGACTTTTTGTAAGCATACGGTTTCAGGATCTATTTCACTCCCCTCCCGGGGTTCTTTTCGCCTTTCCCTCACGGTACTGGTTCACTATCGGTCGATTACGAGTATTTAGCCTTGGAGGATGGTCCCCCCATATTCAGACAGGATTACACGTGTCCCGCCCTACTTTTCTCTAGCTCAGTACCACCGACAAGTTTTCACATACAGGGCTATCACCTACTATGGCCGGCCTTTCCATGCCGTTTTGTTAACTCGTCGACTATCACTAGAAGGTCTTCCGAATTCGCTCGCCACTACTATCGGAATCTCGGTTGATTTCTTTTCCTCTGGGTACTTAGATGTTTCAGTTCTCCAGGTTCGCTTCAACAGCCTATGTATTGAGCTGTTGATACCCTTGCGGGTGGGTTTCCCCATTCAGACATCTCCGGATCAAAGCTTATTTGCCAGCTCCCCGAAGCTTTTCGCAGGCTATCACGTCTTTCATCGCCTGTAATCGCCAAGGCATCCACCATATGCTCTTAGTCACTTGACCCTATAACTTTGATCTCTGTTGCCAGAGTTCGCCATTTGGAGTTCAAAGACTGGTGAGGTCTTGCACCTCACGCGTTATGCCGTAATGTGAATGATTCTTCGGTTGCGTTTTGCAACGCAGCCTAGAGAATGATTCGTCATTACATCGAATTCAAGTTCGTTGAATTCGTGTGACGCAATCAAATAGTTGCTGACGGCACGGTCACCTTCAAAGGTGTTTCCGTCAGCAACGCTGATTTTCGACTCTATGAATTTTTAAAGAACAGCCTATGGAGCAAAGCTCAATACAAAAGCAGTCTTGCAAAGACTGCTTTTGTATTGAAGTGAGCCAACTATTGTAGCACCGCATGGCGCTATCTTTTTTAAATTTTCAGTGTTTACACCAAGAATTTGTGGTGGAGGATGACGGGATCGAACCGACGACCCCCTGCTTGCAAAGCAGGTGCTCTCCCAGCTGAGCTAATCCCCCATTGTGGGTTGTCGCATTGGAAGTTTGGTGGGTCTAGTTGGGCTCGAACCAACGACCCCCGCCTTATCAAGACGGTGCTCTAACCAGCTGAGCTACAGACCCAAGCCATCAAAACTCTCGTCTCGACGGTGTCATCCAACAACCGATAAGTGTGGGCGTTCAAACTTGAATTGCTTGTTTTCCAGAAAGGAGGTGATCCAGCCGCACCTTCCGATACGGCTACCTTGTTACGACTTCA
>ERZ791624.276-NODE-276-length-37535-cov-3.699013_pt1 | contig 37535 bp, 41 predicted proteins | sample MGYA00510058_ERZ791624 | MGnify/ENA primary metagenome ERZ791624 (study PRJEB30046, sample SAMN00715158) | human gut metagenome | study: EMG produced TPA metagenomics assembly of the A metagenome-wide association study of gut microbiota in type 2...
CGTCGTTCCGGCGGCGCAGATCTGGTTGACGTACTGCACGCCGTCCGGAACGGCAAGGTCGAAATAATCGGCCTGATAGGCGTATTTTGCCGTTGTCTGGGAGGGCTTGGTCTGGTCGATCAGAGAATTGCCCGGATCGGTCTTGCCGGGGTCCTTCGTCCCGTCCTTTGAGCAGCCTGCAAACAGGCCCACGATCATCAGCGCCGCAAGCAGCAGCGCAAAAATCCGTTTTGTTTTCATGTAATACTCCTTTTCATTTCATGCCCAATGTCCATAATCTATATCTTGTGCTGACGCACAGTACAGGCGGCCTATCTTGCCGTCTGTATCATACCAAAACAAAGACGCAAAAGAAAGCCCGGCGTTGCATTTTTCATATTTTTTTAAGAACTGACCTCGGCTGCCCGGATGGGCAGGATGACCTCGGCGGTAAATTTTCCGTTTTCCGTGTAGCGCTTGAAGCCGCCGGTCATCTGGGCCATGATCTTTGCACAGGTGCGCAGGCCGATCTTATTGGACTCGATGCGGCCGGAGGCGGGGTTCACGCTGTTGGACAGGCAGATGTGCAGCGCGCCGTCTTCGATCAGGGCGGCGATGGCGACAGACTGGGCGGGGTCGGCATATTTGCGGATGTTGTCGAAGAGATTGTCGAGCACCCGCTTCAGATACATCACGTCGGCCTCGATCTGCACCTCCTGCTGCGGCAGCAGCAGCTGCACCATAAAGCCCTGCTGCTGCAACTGGACACGGCTCTCGCCCAGCAGCTGCTCCAGAAGCAGCCGCGCGTCATAGATTTCCATCTGCATGGGCAGCTCCTTGCATCCAAACAGCAGCGAATACCGGAACAGCTCATCCGTCAGCGTCTTGAGCTGCTCGGCCTTGCCGTAGGCGGCGTCCAGATAGCTTTGCAGCTCGTCTTCCGAGCGGTACTGCCCGTTTTTCGCAAGATCGAGATAGCCGAGCAGCGCGGTAAGCGGATTGCGGATATCATGTGACATGGCGGTGATGAGGTCGCTGTTCTGCTGCAGGGCACGCTGCTCCTCGCTGGTCTTGCGCAGGAGCGACAGGCGCATCTGCTCGACGCTGGCTGTCAGCTGTGAGATCTCGTCGCGGCCCTTCGGCTCGAGCTGCAAATAGAGATTGCCCGCGCCGATGGACTGCACCTCCTGCGAGATGGCGACGACTCTGCGCGCGATGCGGCGGTTATACGCCAGCAGCGTCAGCGCCAGAACCGCGCAGCCCAGCAGCAGCGAAACGATCCACAACAGATCGTAGAGCCCGGAATCGGAATTATCATAGATCACGGCGTAAAACGTGCCGTTGCGAAACACGATGGGATAGACGACGCTGGCCATCTGCTCCTTGAGCGAATACGCGTCGACCGCCGCGCTGTCCGCGCCCCACCAGCCGATCTCGAGGATCTGCCGCTGGTCGTGGTAGAGCATGATATAATAGTTCTTTCTCGACTCGCCCCAGCGGGCCAGCATATCCGTGTCGCGCGTGGAGATGCTGTTCTGCCGCACAAAGGACTGGAACTCCTGCGCAGCCCTGTTCGTGCGCTTCAAAACAGCCTTGTCGCTCATATAGCTGCGTTCGATGATCTGCTCGCCGGTGAAGTTCGCCAGCAGGCAGACGCACACACCCAGTACCAGCCCCAGCAGCAGCACAAACAGCGGCTTGACGCTCAGCGAAACAAAATGCTTCTTCTTTTCAGTCAATCTGATAGCCCTTTCCCCAGACAGTGCGGATCAGGCGCGGGTTGGCCGGATCCTCCTCCAGCTTCTTGCGCAGGTTCACAATATGCACCATCACGGTATTGTTTGACGCCGGCATATATGTCTCATGCCAGACCGTCTCGTAGATCGTGCGCACCGGCACGACGCGGCTCCGGTTCTCCGCCAGACAGTGGAGAATGGAAAACTCCGTCTCCGTCAGCTCCAGCGGCTGGCCGTTTACCAGCACGCGCCGGTTTTCCTCGTCGAGCACGATGCCGGGCCGGAGCGTCCGCCCGCTCGATTTGCTCTTATACACCCGGTAGCGCCGCAGCAGCGACTCGACCTTCATCATCAGCTCCGCGTGGGAAAACGGCTTGGCGAGAAAATCGTCGCCGCCGGAATCATATGCGCGGCGCTTGTCGCCCTCCTGCGTCTTGGCGGTCAGAAACAGGACCGGGGCTGTGGAATACGACCGGATGCGGCTGCACGCGTCATAGCCGCCCAGCTCCGGCATCATGATATCCATTAAAATAAGATCAAGCTCCGGGTGCTGCCGGACCTGCTCGACCGCCTCCGCGCCCGTCGCGGCCTCCAACACGGTATAACCGCCCGTCTCCAACAAGATCCGGCAGATACGCCGGATATCCGGCTCGTCGTCTACCACCAGAATGCGGATCGCCTCTTCCATGGCTGCTCCCTCCTTTTTGTGGCGCTATTATATCACACTTCCGCAAGCTTCCGGGCAGAATTAAGAATTTTTAAGACATTTTTTATCCCGTGCGCAAAACTGCGTGACGAAACGGGGAAAGCGTGCTATACTATAATAACTTGAGCATAGATGCACGCGCCCGTGCATCACCTCACAAATCACCCGCCATAGGAACCGCAAATGGAGCTTTTATACACCGACAATCGAATCGTCGTCTGTCTCAAGCCTGCGGGCGTTTTGTCCACTGACGAGCCGGGCGGTATGCCGGAGCTGCTGCGCCGGGCGCTGGGAGAGGACGAAACCGGCTGCGTGCGCGTCGTGCACCGGCTTGACCGGCCTGTCGGCGGCGTGATGGTCTACGCGCGGTCGCGCATGGCTGACAGCATCCTGTCCCGGCAGGTGCAGGCGCATACATTTGAAAAGGACTATCTCGCCGTATTGGAGGGGATCCCGGACGCGCCGGAGGGCGTTCTGGCCGATCTTCTCACGCGCGACGCAGCGAAAAAGCAAACCTTCGTCACGCACACCCCCGGCCCGGACGCACGGCCTGCCCGGCTTTCGTACCGGGTGCTTGGCGTGAAGGACGGGCGCGCGCTTGTGCGTATCCGGCTGGAAACCGGCAGGACGCATCAGATCCGCGCGCAGTTTTCCTCCCGCGGCCTGCCGCTCTGCGGCGACCGGAAATACGGCGCACAGTCAGACGGCCCGCTCGGCCTCTGGTCGTATCAAATCGCGTTTTTCCACCCGCAGACGAATGAACGCCTCGTCTTTGCGCATGACCCGCCGCAGGCTGAACCGTGGCTCGCATTTTTTGACACTCTGAAAGAGAAATAGGAGGGCACCATCCCCATGGCAGCAACAAAAGCAAATTCGATCGTGATGACCGAGGGCAGACCCCTGCCGCAGATCATCCGCTTTTCCGTCCCGCTGGCGCTGACCGGCATTTTACAGCTGCTGTTCAACGCCGCCGACGTCATTGTCGTCGGCAAATTTGACAGCAGCACGGCCCTTGCCGCCGTCGGCGCGACAACGTCGCTTATCAACCTGCTCATCGGCGCGTTCATCGGCATTTCCGTCGGCGTCAACATCCTCGTTGCCCGTTATCTCGGCTGCCGGGATGACGAGCGCGTCTCCCGCTCCGTGCACACCTCGGTCGTGCTGGGTCTGGGGCTTGGCGTCGTGGTCTTCCTGCTGGGCTTTTTCCTGGCCAGTCCCCTGCTCCGCCTGATGGATACGCCGGAGGACGTTCTGCCCCTGTCCGACCGGTATTTGCAAATTTACTTCATCGGCGTGCCCGCCTCGCTTCTGTATAACTTCTGCGCGGCGGTGCTGCGGGCCTTCGGCGACACGAAAAAGCCGTTTTTCTTCCTGTCCGTTTCCGGCACGGTCAATGTGCTGCTGAATCTGTTCTTCGTGATCGTCTGCCGTCTCGGCGTGGCGGGCGTCGCGATCGCAACCGTCGTCTCGCAGTATCTCGCGCTGGCGCTCGTGCTCGTCTGCCTGATGCGGCTGGAGGGCTGCGCGCAGCTGGAACTCAAAAAACTCCGCTTTTACCCGGACGAGGCCCTGCGCATGATCCAGATCGGCCTGCCTGCGGGTCTTCAGTCCGTGATCTTCAATATTTCCAATGTCATGATCCAGTCCTCGATCAACTCCTTTGGCGCGGACGTGGTCGCGGCGAACACGGCGGCAGGCAATCTCGACTCGTTCATTTATACGGCCTGCAACTCCGTTTATCACGCCTCCATGACCTTTACCAGCCAGAATCTCGGCGCGGGCAAGCCGGAGCGCATCAAGCCCGTCTACCGCGACTGCATCCTGACAGTCCTGCTCATCGGCGTGCCGATGTGCGCGCTGCTGTACTTCTTCGGCCAGCCGCTGCTCGGCATTTACATTGCAAAGGACGACCCGGCCTATGCCTCCGTCATTGCCAGCGGCATGGTGCGCGTGACGTATATGGGCATGACCTATTTCGTCTGCGGCATCATGGAGACGTGCTGCGGCATGGTGCGTGGGCTTGGCCGGAGCTGGATGCCGATGGTCGTGACGATCTTCGGTGCGTGCGTGCTGCGCATCATCTGGATCTACACGATCTTCCAGACGCACCACACGCTTGACGTTTTGTATCTGTCCTACCCTGTCAGCTGGGTCGTGACGAGCGCGGTGCACGTGCTCTGCTTTGTTCTGATCTACCGCCGCATGATGGCGCGGTGGAACACACATAAGGAGGAAAAAAATGCGGGTTATTGATATTGAAGACGTTGTCTATGCCATGCGGAACCAGACGCAGTTCGTTCTGCGCTGTGAGGAGGTCTTTCACGACAAGATCAGCTCCGCTGCCGCCGCGATCCTGAGCGCACAGCCGCGCAAGCCCTTCGTCTGCCTGACCGGCCCCTCCGGCTCCGGCAAGACGACGACGGCGATGCGCCTGCAGGCGTATCTCGAAAATCTGGGCGTCAAGGTCTGTCTGCTGAGCATGGACAATTTCTTTCTGCCGCTCTCCGAGCGGCCAAAGGACTTAACGGACTGGGAGTCGCCCCTGTGCGTCAACCGGGAGCTGCTGCTTGACACCATCGACCGGCTGTCGAACGGCGAGACGGTGCAGGTGCCGTGGTACGACTTTCCCAACAACCGCACCGGCGGCTACACCCCCATGCAGGGCAGCCGCGAGGCTGTGATCATCGCCGAGGGCATCCATATGCTCAATCCCCTGCTCTTCGATCCCATCCGCGACCGCGCCACCGGCATTTACGTTGCGCCCAGAACGCGTATCATCACGTCCGGCGACCGCATCATCCACCCCGAACAGGTGCGCGTGGCGCGCCGCATGATCCGCAATTATCAGGGGCGCGGCAATTCCCTGCGCGACACGATCCTCCGCGCCGAATCCGTCAACGCGGGCGAACAGAAGTATATCGCGCCCAACAAACCCAACGCCTCCATCCACATCGACTCGTTCCACGATTACGAGCTGTGCATTCTGGCAAAATACCTGCGCCAGATCCCACAGTTCGCGTCCGATCTGGACGACGCGTTTATTGCGGAGCATGGCCTGACCGTCCTGATGGACGTGGTGCGGAGCCTGCCGCCGCTCGATACGCCGTATGTCCCGCGCGACTCCATCGTGCGCGAGTTTGTCGGCGGAAGCATTTTCCAATACTGACACAAAGGAGAACACACACATGACAGTCGTTGAACGCTTTTTGAAGCTCGTTTCCTATCCCACGACCTCGGACGAAGCGTCCGAGACGTGCCCGTCCACCGCGCAGCAGCTTGCGCTTGCGCAGGAGCTTGTCCGCCAGATGCAGGACATGGGCATTGCCGACGCGCACGTTGATCAGGACGGCTACGTCTACGGCACCGTGCCGGCGAACTGTGACAAAAAAATCCCCGTCTATGGCCTCATCGCCCACATGGACACCTCGCCCGACGCCCCCGGCGAGAACATCCGCGCACGCATCACAGAGCCTTACGACGGCGGCGATATTGTCCTGAACGAAGAGAAGCACATCATGCTTTCTCCGAAGGAATACCCGCAGCTGAAAAACTCTGTCGGCAAGCGCCTGATCGTCACCGACGGCACGACGCTGCTCGGCGCAGACGATAAGGCGGGCGTGGCGGAAATCCTGTCCGCCGCACAGCTGCTGCTCACGTCCGGCAAGCCGCACGGCACTGTCAGGCTGGCCTTTACGCCCGACGAGGAGATCGGACGCGGGGCCGACCGGTTTGATGTGAAGGGCTTCGGCGCGGATTACGCCTATACCGTCGACGGCGGCGCACTCGGCGAGCTGGAATATGAGAACTTCAACGCGGCCAGCGCGAAGATCGAGATCTGCGGCAAGTCCATCCATCCCGGCTCTGCGAAGGGCCAGATGGTCAACGCCGCGCTCGTCGCCATGGAGCTGCACGGCCTGCTCCCGGCGCTGGAGACGCCGTATTACACGGAAAATTACGAGGGCTTTTATCATCTTGTCGCCATGCGCGGCGAGACGGAGCAGGCGGCGCTGCAATACATCATCCGCGACCACGACCGCGCGAAATTCGAAGCGCGCAAGGCCGTCATGGAAAAAGCCTGCGCGGAAATTGACCGCCGCTACGGCGCGGGCACCGCTGTTCTCACGCTGCGCGACAGCTATTACAACATGAAGGAGAAGATCGCCCCGTGTATGTTCCTGATTGAGAACGCGAAAAAGGCGATGGAATCCGTCGGCGTCACGCCGAAGGTCGTCCCCATCCGCGGCGGCACGGACGGCGCACGCCTGTCCTTTGAGGGCCTCCCCTGCCCGAACCTGTGCACCGGCGGCGAAAACTTCCACGGCCGCTTTGAGTACATCCCCGCAGACGACATGGAAACCATCACGAACCTTCTGGCCCAACTCATGTGGCAGCTTGCCGAGTGATCTGCAAAGCCAACGGCTCCCGTATGCAGCTGCATACGGGAGCCGTTTGTTCTGTCGGCGCGTCAATAGCGGAGGGATTCTGCCGCAGAATTCAGCGCGCGCTGAACTGTGCAGGATACAGAAGTCTCTGTGACAGCGCATAGAATAAGCCTTATGAATGCGCTTCAAAATAAGCGCGCAGGCCGTTCAGAAGGGCGGTCTGGTCGCCGGGGTCCGGGAGGCCGGAGACAGCGGCGACGCCGATGACGCTTCCGCCGCGGATGCGGATGGGGAACGCGCCGCTGCACGCGGCGTAGTCACTGCGCGGCAGCCGCCAGTCGCGTTCCTGATCCTCGCAATTGACCTCCAGCTCGTAATACGCGCGCTGAGAGCTTTTTTCAAGCAGGTTGACCAGATTCCGCTTGCGCCGCAGCCACTGCTCGTGATATGCGCCCGTGCCGTCCGGGTAATAGCGGAAGACGATCACGTGATTGATCTCGATCTCCACGGCAAGCGGCGCGCCCATCTTTTCGCACGCGTCCACCAGCGCATGGCCAAGCTCCCACGCGTCGCGGTGGGAAAAGCTCGTGAACTGATAGGCCTGCTCATCTGCGATGCAGGCCTGCAGCGCCTTCTGCGCCTCAGCCCTGTCCATAATAGGCGTTCGCGCCGTGCTTGCGCAGGTAATGCTTGTCGAGCAGCACCTGCGGCATGGGGCCTGCGGCGGGGTTCAGCAGTTTGGCGTGGAAGTTCATGAACGCGACCTCTTCAAGCACAACGGCGTGGTAGACCGCCTCGTCCGCGTCCTTGCCCCAGGTGAACGGGCCGTGGTTGTGGACGAGCACGGCGGGAACCTGTGCCGGGTCGATGCCGCGGCGCTTGAATTCCTCGATGATGACAAGGCCGGTGTTCTTTTCATACGCGTCCTTGATCTCCTCCGGCGTCATGCTGCGGGTGCAGGGGATCTGGCCGTAGAAATAATCGCCCTGCGTAGTTCCCATGGCGTCGATGCCGGCGCCGGCCTGCGCAAAGCTGGTCGCCCAGCGGCTGTGCGTGTGGACAATGCCGCCGATGGACGGGAAGGCCCGGTACAGTTCTACGTGCGTCGGCGTGTCGGACGAGGGCTTGAGACGGCCCTCGACGCGTTCGCCGGTCTCCAGACTCACGAGCACGATGTCGTCGGCGGTCATCTCATCGTACTCCACGCCCGACGGCTTGATGGCGATCAGGCCGCTTTCGCGGTCGATGGCGGAGACGTTGCCCCATGTAAAGGTGACGAGATCGTGTTTTGGCAGGGCCAGATTGGCTTTCAATACCTGCTCTTTCAGTGCTTTCAGCATAGTGTTTTTCCTTCCTTCCAGTATTACAGGCTCATTTCCGAGCGCTTGATAATGTGGTTCTGATAGATCTCATTGAGTTCGACAAAGTAGCCGCTCCAGCCCCAGACGCGCACGATGAGATTGCGGTAATTCTCCGGGTGCTTCTGCGCCTCAAGCAGCCTGTCGCGGTTGACGGCATTGATCTGCATCTGGTGTCCGCCCATGTCCATGAAGCTCTTGACGAACATGGCACATTTGCGGATGGCGTCCTCATTGCGGAACATGGTGTCGGACAGCTCGACGGTCAGCGGGCCGCCGTTTGCCACGCGCGTCAGATGCGGCTTGGCAAAGGACTTGATGATAGAGATCGGTCCTTCACAGCGGGCAAAGAGGGACGGCGAGTAGTTGCAGGGCAGCGCCTCATGCGCGCTGCGGCCATCGGGCGAGGCAGGCGCGTCCTTCGAATGCCAGATATAATACATGGCCGAGGCCGTGCCCGCGCGGAAGCAGCCGCCGCGGTCGTTTTTCTTCCCTTCCAGCGCGTCGGCATACCAGTCGAGCAGCTGCACGGCGATGGAATCGACAAAATCATCGTCGTTGCCGAACTTCGGGCCTTCGTAGCGGAGCATATTCTGTTCGCGCTCATAGCCCTTGAAATCGGCGTGCAGCATGGCGAGCATGGTTTCCGGCGTGAAGGTCTTCTCGTCGTAGACGTATTTGCGTACAGCGGCCATGGAATCGGCGGCTGTGGCAAGCCCGTCGCCGTGGAAGCCGTAGTTATTATACTTGCCGGGCTTCGAGATATCGCGCATCTTTTCGAGGCAGTCCGGGCACATGAGACTCACGAGGGGCGACGGCTCTTTATAGACGTTTTTCGTCTCCGCCATGAGCGCCCCGGCCTGCGCCTCGATATTCTGCTTCACAAGCGCCGCGAATTCTTCGTATGTTTTGCATTCCGGCAGATGCTCGCAGGCGTCCTGCACGGTCTTGAGGAAGTTCAGGCTGTCCCAGTTGACAAGATCCATATATCCCGTCACAAGGATCTCCCAGCAGGCGGCCAGCGTGTAGTTATACGCGTCCTGCTTCTCATAGCCCCAGCGCAGCAGCGCAGGAATGACAATTTCGTCGTTCGTATACTGCGGGAAGCCGAGGCCCTTCTGTGTGAGAGTCGTGGCAAGCTCATAGACGGACAGCGGCGTGTTTTTGTGTACGCGCAGATTGACCTTGGGGTCGATGAGGCACAGCTCGCGGCTGGCGATCAGGCACAGCTCGGACAGGTTGTTATACGCGTCGGAGCCGTCCTCGTTCGAGCCGCCCAGCACGATGGTCTGCCCGTTGTCGCCCTGCTGGATGCCGATGTAAAGGTCGCTGTCGCGGTTGCAGGAGACGAAAAACTCCTCCAGCAGCTCAAGCGCCCCGTCCTTTGTCAGAAGCCCTGCGTCCAGATCGTGCCGGTAATAGGGGTACAGGAACTGGTCGATACGGCCGATGGTATTGTGATAGTTGCCGTTGCACCACATGGCGTAATGCAGCAGGCGCAGGAACTGCAGCGCTTCGAGAAGCGTCTTGGGCGCGTTGGCGGGGATCTTGGAAAGCGTGTCCGCAACCGTCTGGTTGCCTACGCGCAGCGCCTCCTCGCGGTAGCGCGCGGCGAAGTCCGTCACGATGGAAAGCACGTCCAGCATGGCCTGCAGAAATTCCTTCTGCTCCGCCGTTTCTGCCTTTTCCAGCTGCGCGCGAATCTTTTCGGCCTTTTTCGTAAAGCCGTCCGCCATCAGCATCCCGTAATCGGGGCACATATTGAATACGCGGCCGTTTTCATGGAACGCGTGCGTCTCGTGCAGCTGCCTGTCCTCTTCTTCTGTGTGGATCTCCGGAATGGTGCGCACGGTGCGCAGCAGCGTGATGCGCTCATCCGGGAAAACGACGGGCGTTTCCTGCGCCAGCACATAGCGCAGCCGTGCAACCGAGCGCTGCATATCGTCAAGTCTCTGCGCCGCAAGCTCTGCGGCCAGCGCGTGCACGTCTTCGGCGGGCTTGCGGTAGGCGTGGTGCGCCTTATCGCGGACGAAGAAATCCAGCTGCTTCTGAATATGTTTGGTTTTCATGAAGCTCCCTCCTGAAACGGTAAATCGATATACCGGGCTTACAGCTCGTAGTCGATCGCGCCGCGCGATTCGCGGATGGACTTGCAGAGCGTGGACACCGCGACATGGCGCGGGTCGTTTTTGTAACGGGACAGCGCGTCCAGATCGTCAAAATCGGCGATCAGACAGGCGTCGTAGGGATTGCCGGGCTTGCAGCTGCGGTGGATCTCCATATGGCGGATCTCCGGGATCACGCCGTCCAGCGCCTGCAGGCCAGACAGGAATTTTTCACGGTTTTCCGCTTCTCCCTCGCGGAATTTCCACATGACGATATGACGGATCATGGCATATTCTCCTTTATACGGTATTCAAAATTTTCAAAAATCAGCACCGTGCCCTCGGCAATGCCGTCCGGCAGCAGCGCCAGCGCGACCTCCGTTGTGCCGCCTGTCTCGTTTTCCAGCACGGCATAATCGCCCGCGATCTCGCGGACCGTCCGTTCCATACGCATAGCAGTGCCTCCTTTTTTCGTATTGTATCATACTTTTTTCTATTTTGGAACACAATACTCGCAGAAGGAGGAGATGTATATGAACGAAGATACCCTGCATCTGCTGTCGGAGTGCGCGGCGGGGACGGATATGGCCATCCGCTCACTGGAGGATGTGCTGAAAAACAGCGCGGAGGGCCCGCTGCAAAAGCGCCTGCTTGACAGCAAGCGCCAGCACGAGCAGCTTGCCGCACAGGCGGAAGACCGGCTGGGGCGGCCGGGCGGGGGGGCGGAGGGGGGGGGCGGAGGTGCAAGCCCGGCTGCGCCGTCAGGGCAAGGAGCCGAAGCGCGCAGACCCGGCTGCGCGCGCCATGTCGTATCTGAAAACGCAGGCAATGCTTTCCATGAAGCCCGGAGACGCGACGACAGCCGATCTCATCTCGACCGGCTGCTCGATGGGCATCAAGTCGCTCGCCCGCTACTGCAACCAGTACCCCACAGCGGACGAGGACGCGCGGGGCCTCGCCCAGTCGCTCATCCGGCTGGAGGACCAGCTGGTCAAGGATATGCGGCCGTATCTGTAAAAACCAAATGCAGCTGGCAAGGGACGGGATTCTCGCCGCCCGGCAGGATGCACCGTTTTTAACGGAAATTTTCGGCGAATTCGTAGCTTCCCAACGGGCGAGCAGGCAGGTGCTTGCGAAATTGCCGTAAATTCCTATAAAACCAATGCAGTCTGCCGGGCGGAGCAGCGTCCCGCTCCTGCTGAGATCACGGAGACCATCGCGCAGGCGAAAATTTTTATTTGTCAACCCGCCGATTTTGGTGTATAATGAAGCCACCAAAATAAAGGGGGAGTTCCTATGACAAATAAGGTCATCACCATCAGCCGCCAGTTTGGCAGCGGCGGACGAAGCATCGGCAAGGCGGTAGCTGAGAAGCTCGGCATCCCCTATTATGACAAGGAGCTGGTTGACAAGGTCGCCAAAGAAAGCGGCTTCTCGCATGAGTTCATCGAGGAGATCGGCGAATACGCCTCTGTCACCAGCAGCTTCCTGTTTAATATTGCCGTCTCCTCGCACCCGATGGGTCTGGTCGATACCATGTCCGTGTCGGATAAGCTCTACGTCTGCCAGACAAACGTCATCCGCGATCTTGCCAGCAAGGGTCCGTGCGTTATCGTCGGCCGCTGCGCCGACTTCATCCTGAAGGATCAGCCGGACTGCCTGCACATTTTCATCCACTCCGACATGGCCCACCGCGCCGCCCGCGTGCGCGAACGCTACGGCGAGACGAGCAAGCCCATGGAAAAGCGCCTGCAGGAGAAGGACAGCAAGCGCAAGGTCTATTACAAGCATTACACCAACCGCAACTGGGGCGAGGCCGAGAATTACGATGTCTGCCTCGACAGCGGCACGCTCGGCGTTGGCAAGTGCGTCGAGATCGTCTGCGATATCGCGCAGATGAAATGACCGGAGATAAAGCCATAGACACGCAAAAGGCCCCCCTTTATGCAAAGGGGAGCCTTTGACGTTCCCGCGCCAGTGCTGCACTGAAAAGAATGGAACAGCCCCAGCGGCGAAAACCGCTGGGGCTGCTGTGTATGGAATGGAAATAGATCAGAACACGCCCTGCTCGTACATGGCCTGTGCGACCTTCTTGAAGCCGGCGATGTTGGCGCCCGCAACCAGATCGTAGCCGAGGCCGTACTCTTCGGCAGCCTCTGCGCTGACCTTGTGGATGTTCTTCATCATCTTGTGCAGCTGCGCATCGACTTCCTCAGCCGTCCAGACCAGACGCTCGGAGTTCTGGCTCATTTCAAGGCCGGAAACGCCGACGCCGCCCGCGTTGACAGCCTTGGACGGAGCGACGACCATGTGCTTCTGCGCGCGCAGATAGTTCAGAGCGTCGTTCGTGGTCGGCATATTGGCGACCTCGATGTAGTACTTGACGCCGGAGGCGGCGATCTTCTCAGCCTCGCCCATGCGAACGTCGTTCTGCATGGCGGACGGCATATTGACGTCGACGTCCTTCGCGCCCCAGGCCTTCTGGCCGGCGACGAACTCGCAGCCGAACTTGTCGGCGTACGGCTTGCAGTGCATCGGGTCCTTTGCACGCATCTCAAGGATGAAGTTCAGCTTCTCGTCGGTGTTGACGCCGTCCGGGTCATGAACATAGCCGTCCGGGCCGGAGAAGTAGGTGACCTTCGCGCCGAGCTCGGCGGACTTCTTCATGATGCCCCACGCAACGTTGCCGTAGCCGGAGATCGCGAGGCGCTTGCCCTCGATAGTGTCGTTCTCGTGCTTCAGGACTTCCTGCAGATAGTAGACAGCGCCGTAGCCGGTCGCTTCCGGACGGATCAGGGAGCCGCCGTAGGTCATGCCCTTGCCGGTCAGAACGCCGTTCTCCCAGACGCCCTTCAGACGGCGGTACTGGCCGTACAGGTAGCCGATCTCACGGCCGCCGACACCCATGTCGCCCGCGGGAACGTCGATGTCCGGCCCGATGTAGCGGTACAGAGCGGTCATGAAGCTCTGGCAGAAGCGCATGACTTCCGCGTCGGACTTGCCGGCAGGATCGAAGTCGGAGCCGCCCTTTGCGCCGCCCATGGGCAGGCCGGTCAGGGAGTTCTTGAAAGTCTGCTCGAAGCCGAGGAACTTGATGATGCCTTCGTAAACGTTCTTCTGGAAGCGCAGGCCGCCCTTGTACGGGCCGATGGCGCCGTTGAACTGGCAGCGCCAGCCGCGGTTTGTATGGTATTCGCCCTTGTCATCCATCCAGCAGACGCGGAACGTGAACATTCTTTCCGGCTCGACCATTCTCTTCAGAAGGTCGACCTTCTCGTATTCGGGATGTGCGTCCATGATCGGGGAAACGGAAGAGAGAACCTCTTCTACGGTCTGAACGAATTCAGGCTCGTTTCCGTGTGCCTGCTTGACATAGTCGATGACACTGGCAACATAAGCATTCATTTTGGTAAATCCTCCTCAAAAAATTGTACCAATCTATTGCGATCTTTTTGCAGATTGCTCAAAATTATCATATCGCATCCGCGCCAGAAATACAAGCGCAAACGCCTTGTGCGAAATGACTGAAATTATTTGCCGAAATTCGTGATAATGTCCACGATCTCCGCGCCGATGCGCTTCTGCGCCTCAACGGTGGCAGCGCCGATATGCGGCGTGCAGGAGACCATCGGATGGGAGTACAGCGCGGAGTTGGAGGCAGGCTCGTCAGCGTAGACGTCCAGACCGGCGGCGCGGACCTTGCCGGATTCGAGCGCGGCCAGCAGAGCGGCCTCGTCAACGTTGGTGCCGCGGGAGGTATTGATGATGCACACGCCGTCCTTCATCTTTGCGATGCGCTCTGCGTTAATCAGTGCGCCGCCGTCAACTGCCGGAGCGTGGACGGAGATGAAGTCGGACTTGGCAAGCAGCTCGTCCATCTCGACATAGGGGATGCCCAGCTGTTCTTCGATGCCGGGGATGTGGAAGATATCAAAGGCGATGACGGTCATGCCGATGGCCTTGGCCATGACGCCCAGATGCTGGCCGATGCGGCCGAAGCCGACGATGCCGAGGGTCTTGCCCTGCAGCTCGATGCCCTTGCCGTATGCCTTCTTTTCCCACTTGCCCTCGCGCATGGTGTGGCCCGCGATGGACAAGTAGCGTGCGCAGGAGAACATATGACCCATGGCCAGCTCTGCGACGGACTGGGAGGAAGCCTTCGGGGTGTTCTTGACGGTGATGCCGTTGGCCTCGGCATACTTCACGTCGATGTTGTCAACGCCGACACCGCCGCGGATGATCAGCTTCAGCTTGCCGCCCTTGGCCGCATCAATGTGCTCCTTGCGGACCTTGGTCTTGGAGCGGACGACGACTGCGTCAAACTCACGCAGGGCCGCGCCCAGCTCTTCGGGAGCATAGAACTGCTCGACGACCTCGTGGCCTGCCTCACGCAGCTGCGCCATTGCGGTCTTGTCCATTCCATCAGTTACGAGAATACGCATGATAAAATCTCCTTATATTTGTTCTGTGAAACAAGGCGCGACAGGATATGCCGCGCCTTGTAGGTTTTCTTATTTGCCGTAGTTGGCTTCGAAGTTCTTGAGGAACTCGACGAGCGCTTCCACGCCCTCCTTGGGCATGGCGTTGTAGATGGAAGCGCGCAGGCCGCCGACGGACTTGTGGCCCTTGAGGTTGTCGTAACCGGCTGCCTTGGTGGCGGCGACGACTTCCTTGTCGAGGTCAGCAGACCCGGTCACAAACGGGATGTTCATGAGGGAGCGGAACTCCGGCTCGACGGTGCCCTTGAACATCTTGGAGGAATCCAGGAAGTCATAGAAGACCTTCGCCTTGTCGAGATTGCGCTTGTGCATCTCTTCGAGGCCGCCGATGCTCTTCAGATACTTGAAGACCTTGCCGCAGCAGTAGATGGCCCAGCAGTTCGGGGTGTTGTACATGGAGCCGGCGCCTGCGTGCGTGCTGTACTGCAGGTAGATGGGCAGATCCTTCAGATCGTCACGGATCAGATCCTCGCGGATGATGCAGACGACCATGCCGGCGGGGCCGACATTCTTCTGCACGCCCGCGTAGATCATGCCGTAGTCGGACACGTTGCAGGGCTTGGAGAGGAACATGGAGGACTGGTCGGAAACAAGCACATGGCCCTTGGTGTTGGGCAGCTTGTTCCACGTCACGCCATGGATTGTCTCATTTTCGCAGATGTAGACGTAATCGGTGTCCTCGGGGATATCCAGATCGGAGCAGTCGGGAACATAGGTATAGTTCTTGTCCTTGCTGGAAGCGGCGACGATGACCTCGCCGACCTTCTTGGCTTCCGCGATGGCCTTCTTGGACCATGCGCCGGTCTCGATGTAGACGGCCTTGCCATTCTTCATGAGGTTCATGGGGATCATAGAGAACTGCAGCGTTGCGCCGCCCTGAATGAACAGAACCTTATAGTTGTCGGGAATGCCCATGAGGTCGCGCAGATCCTGCTCGGCCTCGTCGATGATCTGCTGGAAAACAGGGGAACGGTGGCTCATTTCCATGACGCACATGCCGCTGCCGCGGTAGTTCATCATCTCGTCGCGGATCTCCTCCAGCACGGGCTCCGGCATCATTGCGGGGCCTGCGGAGAAATTGAATGTACGACCATATTTCATGACTCTTTGCCTCCTGAACGTTGTGTTGTTGTTAAATGGAGTTGTTTCCTGATTCCAAGTATATACCTTCCGCACCAAAGAATCAACCCATTTCTCAAAAAATTTTATCGAAACTCACAAATTTTTAGCAAGCTGTATAAAAAGCCGGACGTTTCCCCCAAAAAACGGGAAAACGCCCGGAAAACGACAAGATTCAGAACCCCTTATATTTCTTTCTCGTAGCCAGACCGCCGCGGATATGGCGCTCGGCCCTGTTCTGGTCGAGAATCTCCCGCACAGAAAGATACAGCGCGCGGTTCGCCAACGGCAGCCGCTCGGAAAGATCCTTATGCACGGTCGATTTGGAAAGTCCGAAGTGCTTTGCCGCCTGCCGGATGGTGGCGCGGTTCTCGATGATGTACACAGCCAGTTCTCTGGCTCTGGTGAGTAAGTCCTCTGTCATACGGGCACCTCCAGGCTGTGTATGCTATTGGAGTATATGCCCGCTGACACGGGAGTATGTGCCCGGCAGATATAGGTGCTTTTCCGCCGCGCCCGGTCAAATGCCGCCTGCGCGATGATGCGGAAATCCTTGCGCTCCGCGCCCATCCAGTCCTCTTCATCCGGCTCTTGCGGGTCAGGAAATCTGTGGTTTCTTCTTTTTCGGTTGAGCGTGCTTGTTTTTGCTTTTGGGGCACTTGCAATTCCCCGGCAGTCATGGTAAAATAAAGAATAATTTTGGCTATATTTCGAACATTTTGATGAGAAAAGTGCGCGCTGTTCGTGCGTTCGGCATTGGGATGCAGTGGAGAAAAGGATAGGAGAGGGCATGGATAAACGTCTTTTGCTGGCCAGTCCGCATATGTCGGACGAGGGCTATGAACTGGAATATATCCACGACGCATTCCGGAAAAACTGGATCGCGCCGCTGGGCGAGAACGTGAACGAATTTGAAAAAACCATGGGCGCATACATGGGCCGGGGCTATCCCGTCGCGCTGTCCGCCGGGACGGCGGCGCTGCATCTGGCGATGATCCTCGCGGGCGTAAAGCCCGGCGATACGGTGTTCTGTCAGAGCCTGACCTTCTCCGCGTCGGCCAATCCCGTGGCATATTGCGGTGCAAAGCCGGTATTTATCGACTCTGAGCGTGAGACGTGGAACATGGATCCCGCCGCGCTTCGCCGCGCGTTCGAGCTGCACGGCACGCCCAAAGCGGTCGTCGCAGTGCATCTGTACGGCAACCCCGCCAAGCTGGACGAGATCACTGCCATCTGCCGTGAGCACGGCGTTCCCCTGATCGAGGACGCTGCCGAGGCGCTGGGTTCTACATACAACGGCCAAAAGTGCGGCACGTTCGGTGAATTCGGCGGGCTGTCGTTCAACGGCAACAAGATCATTACCACTTCCGGCGGCGGTATGCTGCTGTGCCGGACGGAGGCGGATGCCAGGCACGCCCTGAAGCTGGCGACGCAGGCGCGCGAGAACGCGCCGTGGTACCAGCATGAGGAAATTGGATATAACTACCGCATGAGCAACATTTCCGCAGGAATTGGCCGCGGCCAGATGAAGGTTCTGCCTCTGCGTGTGCGGCAGAAGCAGGCGATTTTCGCCCGGTATGCAGAAAAGCTGAGGGGTCTGCCGCTTATTATGCAGCCGAAGCTGGACTGCGCCGAGCCGAACCGCTGGCTGTCCGTCGCGCTGCTGGACAAGGACTGCGGCGTAACGCCCGCTGAACTTTTGGCAAGGCTGAACGAGGCAAATATCGAGGGCCGCCACCTTTGGAAGCCGATGAATTTGCAGCCGGTTTTTTCCGATTGTCCCTTCGTCAGCGTCGATGAACCAGTGTGCAATGACCTGTTCGCCCGCGGCGTGTGCCTGCCGAGCGATACGAAGATGACCATGGACGACGTGGACCGCGTCTGCGCGGCCATCCGGGGGAGCTTCTGATGCGGCACAGAGCGGGATTTTACGAGAAATACGGTAAGCGCTTTCTTGATTTTTTTCTCTCCGGAATGGCGCTGATTATTCTGTCTCCATTGCTTCTCGTAACGGCAATTTTGGTGCGCGTGAAGCTGGGCAGCCCCGTGATCTTCTGTCAGGAGCGTCCGGGAAAGGACGAGCGGCTCTTCAAGCTCCACAAATTCCGCAGCATGAGCGACGCGCGGGACGAACACGGCGAGCTGCTGCCGGATGAGGAACGTCTTGGAAAATTTGGCCGCATCCTGCGTGCGACAAGCCTGGATGAGCTTCCTGAGCTATGGGATATCTTCTGTGGAAAGATGAGCCTCGTCGGGCCGAGGCCGCTGCTGGTGAAATATCTGCCGCTCTATAACGACGAGCAGCATTACCGCCACGCCGTCCGCCCCGGCCTCACCGGCTGGGCGCAGGTGCATGGCCGCAACCTCGCCTCATGGGAGGAGCGCTTCGCCTACGACGTGGACTATGTAGACCACATCAGCTTCGCGCTGGATGTAAAAATTATCTTTATGACCATCCGCTGTGTCTTCGCCCGCGAGCGGATCAGCGCGGAGGGCAGCGCGACGATGGAAGCGTTTACGGGAGCGGGGGCTTCGGCGCATGAGTGAACAGGTCATTGTAATTGGAGCCAGCGGCCATGGAAAGGTCGCGGCGGATATTGTCCGCAGCAGCGGCGATACGCTGCTCGGCTTTCTGGATGACAACGCGCTGCTTCCGCCCGAAATTGCAGGTATCCCCGTGCTCGGCAAGGTCGCGGATTACGCAAATTATCCGGACGCGTCCTTCGTGATTGGGATCGGCAGCTCTGCCGTCCGGGAAAAAATCGCGCGGCAGCTTGACGGCGTGCGCTGGTACACGGCGATCCATCCTTCTGCGATTATCTCCGCGCTCGATACTGAGATCGGCGCGGGCAGCGTCGTGATGGCAAACGCGGTAGTCAATCCGTCAGCCCATATTGGGACACACTGCATCATCAACTCCGCGGCAGTCGTGGAGCATGATAATCGGATCGGCGATTTTTCGCATATTTCCGTCGGCGCAAGGCTCGGCGGCACGGTGTCGATCGGTGCGCATACATGGGTCGGCATCGGCGCGGCTGTCAGCAACAACATCAGCATTTGCGGCCACTGCATCATCGGCGCGGGCGCGACGGTGATCCATGATATCAAGGAGAGCGGAACCTATGTCGGAGTCCCTGCGAGAAAAATCAAATAAACGGATTCTGGTGCTTGCAAACAACGATGTTGGGCTGTACCGCTTTCGGAAAGACATGGCTGCATAAATTACAAACAGTATGAGTATGAAGAAAATCTGCTTGATCACAACAATCTCCGGCACGCTGCGCTCTTTCGTTGTAGGGACTGCCGAGTTCCTTCACAGGGAGGCTGGTTATGATATTACCTTCATCTGCGACAATGACGATGCGTTTGCCGCCTCATTGCCGCCGTATATGCATTATATCCCCATTCCCATGAAGCGCGGGGTCAGCCTTGGCGGGATCGGCGCAATGATGAAGATGGTGAAGGTTTTCCGCAGGGAACGGTTCGACATGGTGCAGTATTCCACGCCGAATGCGTCCTTGTATGCTGCGCTGGCGGCAGCGATTGCGCGGATTCCGATTCGAAAATATCATTTGATGGGCTTTCGGTATTTGGGGTTTACAGGCCTTAAAAAGAAGATTTTCAAGCGCATCGAGATCATCACCTGCGCACTGTCTACCGATGTTGAGTGCGTGAGTTTTTCAAATCGCACATTAGGTGTGAAAGAAGGGATTTTCCTGCCGCAAAAATCAAATGTCATTCTTCACGGAAGTTCATCCGGCGTGAATCTCACGCAGTTCGATTTTCAAAAGAAAGAAATGTGGCGCAATGAGCTTCGCCGCCAATTTGGATACGGAGAGCACGACTGTGTATTTGGCTACGCCGGCAGGATAACCGGGGATAAGGGAATCAACGAGCTGATTGCTGCCTTTGAAAAAGCGGATATCGACAATAAAAAGCTGCTGCTGGTCGGCGGAATCGAGCAAATGGAAACCCTTGACGCCGGATTGATGCAGCTTGCCGAGAACGACCCGCGCGTTACATTTCATCCGCCCGTTGAAAATATCGAACAATATTATGCCGCACTGGATGTTTTTGTATTGCCCAGCTATCGCGAGGGCTTCGGTATGGTCGTGGTGGAAGCAGAGGCAATGGGCGTGCCTGTGATCGTGACGGATATTCCCGGCCCAACGGATGCGATGATCCCCGATGAAACGGGCCTGGTCGTAAAAAAAGCGGACGTGGATTCTCTCGTATCCGCCATGGAGGCGCTTGCCGGTTCGCCGGAAACGCGGCAGCGCTTCGGCTTGGCCGCTCATAAGCTTGCAGCGGAAAAATTTGAGCAGCAACGGCTGTTTCAGGCGATTTTGCAGGATCGCAAGCGCCTGCTGGGTGAGGAGTAAGCTATGGCAAAAGTCAGCGTTATTATGGGTGTTTATAACTGCGCGGATACGCTGGTCGAGCGTGCTGAATTGGGCCGCCATGGCCGAGAGCGGGTACCGCAGAAATTCTATAAAGTGCTTTATTGTCAAAGAAACATTGAACAGTCTCTCTGTGCTCTGAGGAATGCATGATGGATTCACGTGAAATAAATTTAAGCGCCGCGGAGCGCTTTGTCCGGGCGCATATACAGCACTACGATGAGGATAAGTATTGGCGCAGACGGGAAAAGGTGGTAAGCCTACATGGAAAAGGGCTTTTATGCAAGTTCATAAATTACTGCCGCCTTTTCTATATTAAGCGTTGCGATGCGTTTAATAACGCCAGTACGGGAGCACATCTTGGATTTGGCGCTCAGTTTCATACGCCGCCGAAGCTGCCGCACGGGTTATACGGAATCATGATTTCTCACAACGCTGTGATCGGCGCAAATTGCACAATATTTCATCAGGCCACAATTGGAGAGGGCAAAGGCGGCGCACCGGTTATCGGCGATAACGTTCTGATCGGTGCAGGCGCAAAGATCATAGGAAATGTAAGGATAGGTTCAAACAGTAAAATCGGTGTGAATGCCGTTGTTGTTCATGATGTGCCGGAAAACAGCATCGTTACAACACCAGAAGGGGTTGCGGTCGTGAGATGAAAGTCAGCGTCATTATGGGTATTTATAACTGCGCGGATACACTGCCTAAAGCGATCGATTCCCTGCTTGCGCAGACCTTTACGGACTGGAACCTCGTCATGTGCGACGACGGGTCACGCGACGCGACGTATGAGGTCGCGGAGCGATACCGGCGTACATATCCCGAGAGAATCACGCTTCTGAAAAATGAGCAGAACATGGGACTGAATTACACGCTGAACCGGTGCCTTTCTATCGCGGATGGAGCCTATATCGCGCGGCAGGACGGCGACGATGTGTCCATGCCGACCAGATTCGAAAAGGAAGCGGCCATTCTCGACGCGTCGCCTGATATCGCCATTGTCAGCACGGCAATGACTTATTTTGACGAGAACGGCGTATGGGGACAGAGCCACCCTGTTCTGTTTCCGGAAAACAGAGATTTTATCGCGGGAACGCCCTTCTGCCACGCACCGTGCATGGTCAGGAGGGAGGCATATCAGGCGGTAAACGGCTATACGGACGACCCGCGCTATCTGCGCGTGGAGGACTACGACCTCTGGATCAAACTGTACGCCGCCGGTTTCCGCGGCCAAAATATCCCGGAGCCGCTCTATGCTATGCGGGACGACCGCAATGCATTTGCCCGCCGGAAATTCAAATATCGCATCAATGAATTTCGCGTCCGCATAAAAGCGGCACGGCTGCTGCATCTGCCGCTGAACGCATATCTTTACGCGCTGCGACCCCTTGCGGTAGGGCTGCTGCCGGGGCCGGTCTATCAGGCGCTGCACAAGAGAAGATTGGAGAAACGCCCATGATCCCAAAGATCATCCATTACTGCTGGTTTGGCCGCGGCGAGAAGCCGGAGCTGGCGAAGCGTTGCATTGCCAGCTGGCGCAAGTTCTGCCCGGAGTTTGAGATCCGCGAGTGGAATGAGGATAACTGCGACTATCTTGCCGTGCCCTTCATGGCGGAGGCCTATGCCGCGAAAAAATACGCCTTCGTGACCGACGTCATGCGCCTGCTGGTGCTGGAGCAGTACGGCGGCGTGTACTTCGATACCGACGTGGAGGTCGTGCGGGATATTTCGCCATTGCTGAATGATGAGGGCTTCATCGGCTTTGAGAATGACCAGTTTGTCAACAGCGGACAGGTCATGGCGGCTGTGCCGCACCAGAGTGTTGTGCAGGCGATGATCGCGGCATACAGGCCGCTGCATTTCACCAACGCAGACGGGAGCCTGAACACCGTGACCTGCCCGCACCTGAATACCGCCGTGCTGGAGCGCTTCGGCCTTGTCCGAAACGGACAGGAACAGCTTATTAAGGGCATCCGCGTCTACCCCGCCGACCGGTTCAACCCGCTCGACAGCGCGACCGGCAGGCTGAAAAAAACAGAAAACACCTGGTCCATCCACTGGTACTCCATGAGCTGGCTTCCGAAGGGTATGCAGCTCCGCTGCAAACTTACAAAGGCCTGCCGGAGACTGTTCGGGAAGAACTGCCTTGATTGGCTGAAGCGGAAATGAGCGGGAGCTATGCCGACAATTACAGTATTTACACCTACATACAATCGAAAAGATACGCTGCAGCGGCTTTACCGCAGCCTTTGCGCACAGACTGTATTCGACTTTGAATGGCTCATTGTTGACGACGGTTCCACGGACGGCACGGAGGCTGCGGCAGGCAGCTTTTCGTCTGCCCGGTTTCCGGTCCGCTATATCAAAAAGGAAAACGGCGGGAAACACACGGCGTATAATCTCGCCTTGCAGCAGGCCACGGGCACGTATTTCCTCTGCGTGGATTCGGACGACCTTCTCGTGCCGGATGCAATGGAAGCGCTGCGGGAAGCTGCGTCTTCTGAATGCGGCATATGCGCATATAAGTCTGCGGCAGACGGAAAAAGCCTGAGCACGGAGTTTCCGCCTGAAATAAAAGAAACGACCTTTTTCGGGCTTTATTCGGAGCTTCATTGCCGCGGGGAGTACACCTTTCTGTATCCCCTGCAGATTGCCCGAAAAGCGCCGTTCCCTGTCTTTCCGGGCGAAGCATTTGTTACGGAAAGCGTCTGTATGACCGGCTGGACAAGCTGTGCAGGCTCCGCCTGCTGCCAAAAACCATCACCGTTTGCGAATATCAGCCGGACGGACTGTCATCCAGAGCGACCGAGCTGATGAAGCGCAATCCGGCGGGATATTGTCTTTACTTTATGCAGCGCATTGATTTGGTCAACAGCGTTCCAGAGCGGCTGCTCATGGCCGGAAAGTACCAATGCTTTGGTATGCTGGCGCGCAAGAAGCGCACGGCATATCGCGGAACGCACAGGCTGCTGACAGCGGCCTGTTATCCGATCGGTCTGCTGTTTCGGGCGTATTACAAATTATGCAGGGGGATCTGATCCCCAATCGCGGGAGATACTATGAATTCAGTCATTTTCACCGCCGGAGTCGTGCTGGTGTGGCTCTCTTCCCTGTTTAACGGAACCGGGCTTGGAAACGCGTATCATACAGACAGAATCACCACTGCCGCACTGATTGGCCTCACGGTGATCCTTCTTCTGCGCCGCCGTCAGCGAACGGTGCCGAAGGACGTCTTTATTGCCTTTGGCGGAACGGTATGCATTTTCGCCATGTCGGGGATCCTTCACGGAACGGGCCTTGGCGGGCTCCAGTATCTGTGCTGCTTTTTGCTGATTTATATCTTCAGCCAGATCAAGGTTCAGGAGCGCGCCATGCGGTTATCCGGCCTTGCGGTGTTGGCGTTGGGAATGGCGATCCTCGTGATCTATGACTTTGGGACGCAGCTGTCCGGCTGGAATGAAAACAGCATCGCCATGATCGGTCTTTTCAGCTATGTCCTGTTTATGGCCGCTTTCTATAACCTGCGGTCCGGCTGGTCAAAGTTTCTGATCCTTCTGGCAGGAGGGCTTGTGCTCTGGCTGATATCCAAAACGGAATCCAGATCCTGCATGGTCGTGCTGGCGGTCACCATGCTGCTGGCGCTGATCATGAAGCCGTACCCATGGGCGCTGCGGTCGCGCGGCTGGGTGATCTTCCTTCTGCTGATCCCCCTTTTTGTGGCACTTGTCACAGTCGTGATCTCCCTTTGCGGCGCTGTCTACGATATGGAGGTATGGAGTCTGAAAACCTTCGATAAGCCTATTTTTAACGGGCGGGACCAGCTATGGCTGAATGGCTTCCGCAGTCTCCTCCGTCAGCCGCTGCTGGGCTCCGGCAACATCAGCACGAACAACTGGCACAATACCGCCGTTGCCTGTCTGACCAGCTTCGGGATTTTAGGCTATGGCTTCTGGCTCAATTGCCTGTATCTGCCGCTGAAACGGGCGACTCCGTACCTGTCCGATCCGATCGTAACAGGCTGCGTGACGGCGTTTTTGCTGATGAATGCGCAGCAGGCGTTTGAATTGGGGATGTTTTCGCTGAAGCCCAATTTGCTGATCTATCTTCCGCTCGGCTTATTGCTGGGAAGGATCCGATATCTGAAGGAGAGCCAGACATGATGACGCCAGATGTGTCCATTCTTATTCCGGTCTACAATGAAGAGGTGTATCTCCCCCGCTGCCTCGATTCCATCGTGGGACAGACGCTGCAGAGCTGGGAGCTTCTTCTGGTAGACGATGGGTCAACAGACCGCAGCGGCTCCATTTGCGACAGCTATGCGGCCAGGGACAGCCGCATCCGCGTCATTCATCAGGAAAACGCAGGCATCAGCGCGGCCCGCAACGCGGGGCTTGCTGCGGCGGCCGGAAAATACATCGGCTTCGTAGATTCCGATGACTGGATCGCGCCTGAAATGTTCCAGCGCCTGCTTACTATTGCAGGAGAAACGGACTGCCCGCTCGTGATGTGCGACGCAAGAACCGTGTACGCGGACGGCCGGTCTGAACCGGACACGATCACACAGCTCAAAAGCAGCTGCGTTTTAAACAGCGGGGATATGTCTCCGGAGCTGCTTCTGGAACTGGCAGGCTCTGTCTGGCGCTGCCTGTACCATGCGGAGCTGCTTCGCCGGCACGCCATCGAATTCCCGCGTGGAATCAAGTTTTCGGAGGACCGCACATTCAACCTTCTGAGCATCGGCTATGCCGGCCACATGGCCTATGAGAAGACGGCATACTACTGGCGCTTTGTCAACACCAGAAGTACCGTTCATCGCTTTCATCCGGATTATTTTGAAGCCTGTCTGAACGCTGCGGAAGCGATCAAAGGCGCCATCAGCGCCGCATGGGGCGACAACGACGCGCTTCAGACAGCCTATCTGCGTCAGCTTATCGGCGGTGCGTTTTCTGCAGTCTGCAATTATTATTACAAAACCTCCCCTATGAGCAGAGCAGAACGCACAGCCGCCGTCAGACAGCTTTGCCAGAACCGTGCGCTTCGCGCTGCGATCACACGCACCGGAATATCGGATATCCGCGCCGACTGGATCATGCGGCAAAATGCCGCGATGCTGGGACTCTATGCACGGGCAGCAAATTTAAAGCACGGGAGATAGTGAAGTATGTGGAAAGCTGATCTGGCCAACTCACGCCTTGGATTTCACTGGAACCGCTTTGTTCGCAAGCGCATGATAATTCCTGGAATGCGAAAAAAACTGCAAAATCATGATTTTACCATTATATGCAACAACTGCGCCGGTGGAATAATCTCACATGATTTAGGGTGCGAGTTTAAATCGCCAACAGTGAATCTCTTTTTCTATGGAGATCATTTTCTCAGTTTCTGTGAACAATTTGACTATTACATTCGCTTGCCATTGGTCGAATGTCGGAACCCTATACATAAACCCGAATTCCAATACCCTGTATGTAATCTTGGGGATTTGGAGCTTCATTTTTTGCATTACAAATCCTTTGACGAAGCAAAGTTGACATGGCAGCGCCGTGTATCGAGAATAAATAAGAATAACATTTTTATTATGTGGACTTTCTTTGATAAAACAGATGAAGAACTTCTTGCGCGCTTTGAGCGATTGCCATTTAAAAATAGGGTTGCTTTCACCGAAAGAAGCTTCAGCCAATATCCGTCAGCCTTTCATATAAAGGGACATGATGAGGGAATTGGCGTCATAACCCGCTTCGAGGGCATTGCTGGGCACAGAATTGTTGACCAGTTTGATTATGTAAGTTGGATTAATAACGGAAGTCCATCGCACTAAATGATTACATATTGTTGATACAGTATGTAACGCAATGTCAGATAAATTTCTTGGGAGTGATAGGCGATGTCCAACCGTCTAAACAATCTGCTTCGTATGCAGATCAACAGAAGAAATCAGAAGGCACTCAAAACATATGATTTTTCTGTGTTTTCCAGCAATTGCAACGGTGCGTGCATCTGCCATGACCTTGGGCTTGCGTTCAACTCCCCGTTTGTAGACCTCTGGATCAGCCCGCATGATTTTATCGCGCTTCTCAGAGCGCCTCGGGAATATCTGGGTCTTCCGCTTGTGTTTCAAGCGGAAAAAGACGTGCCGTACCCTGCTGCAAAGCTCGGCGATCTGAACATCTGGTTTGAACATTATGCTTCCGAGGCAGAAGCGGAGGCTGCATGGAAGCGGCGCTGCAAGAGAATTCTGTGGGACAGGCTCTTTATCATGATGACAGATCGGGACGGCTGCACCTATGAAGATCTGCGGGCATTTGACGCGCTGCCCTATGCGAACAAGGTGGTATTCACGCACGTTCCATATCCTGAACTTCAGTCCGCGTTCCATATATCCGGGTTTGAACAGGAACCCTGCGTCGGCGTATGCAGCGAGTTTGTGAACGGACACACGGGTCGAAAATGGTACGATGCGTTCGACTATGTAAAATGGTTTAACGAAGGAATATAATATGCCAAAAATCAGTGTCATTATGCCAGCATACAATGCGGAACGGTACATACGAGAAGCAATTGACAGCATCCTGAGGCAGACATGGTCTGACTTTGAATTAATTATCATCGACGACGGTTCAACAGACAGCACAGCTGCGATCATTGCCGGGTACACGGATAACAGGATCCGCTTTTGCCCGAACGCGCAAAACATGGGCGTTGCCGCAACGCTCAACCGGGGACTCGAGCTCGCCTGCGGGGCGTACATCGCCCGCATGGATGCAGACGATATTTCACTGCCGGAACGCTTTGCAAAGCAGGCGGCCTATCTGGATGCGCATCCGGACGTGACGGTATGCGGAACAGCGATCGAGCTGTTCTGCGAAGGAAGCGTGACCGGCACCCGGTTCCCGGCTGCCGGCCCGGAAAAGCTGAAGGAGGACCTGTTCTTTTCCTGCGGGATCGCGCATCCGTCCGTAATGATGCGCCGAGCCGCTATTTTGGAGCTTGGCGGCTACGATCCTGCATTCAATGGGATGGAGGATTACGAGCTGTGGTGCCGCGTCGCTGAAAAGGGCAAGATCGCGGTGCTTCCGGAGATTCTGCTCCGGTACCGAATTCACAGCGGGCAGGTGACGCAGAATCCATCGCCGAAATTCAAAGAGCAGATGCAGAACCTGAAGCGGCGGCAGCTGGCGCAGCTCGGCGTTACGGCAGAGCCGGAAGAATTCAGCGCATATGCGGCGTACTGCATCGGAACCATTGAGGCAGACTACGCGCAGACTGCCGCATTGGGGCGCTGCTTTGAAAAGGCTGCGGCTGCAAACGATGTATGCAGCTATTATCGCAGCGACTTCCTCTGTTCTGATTTCAAAAGCATATTGCTGCGCCTTGCCGCAAAGCTGAGCCGGCAGGAGCAGAAGCGGCTGTGCGCAGAATGCAGCCTGATCACCGAAAAGGCGCTCAGGCAGAGAAAACTGAAGACCTTTGCGCGGAAGCTGCTTGGCAGGAGCTGAGTTATGGTTTCGATCATCGTTCCCGTTTACAATATTGAACGCTATCTGCCGCAGTGCATGAACAGCCTTTTTGCGCAGACGGCTCCGGATTTTGAGGTCATTCTTGTTGACGATGGCTCCACAGACGGAAGCGCAGCGCTCTGCGACCAGTATGCGAAGCAGGACGCACGGGTACAGGTCATACACAAGAAAAACGGCGGCCTGTCGTCGGCACGGAATGCCGGTCTGGACGCCGCGACGCGGCTGTATCTTCTGTTTCTGGATGGAGACGATTATCTCGCGCCAAGCGCGATACAGAGTCTGCTGGAAATTGCTTCCGCAAATGCCGATTTTGATTTTATTCAGTTCCAATACGCCGAGACGGACGGCAGCTGGCAGGCAGACCCCGCACAGGCAGTAGAGCCCCGGGTCTGTACGGACTTATATGAAATGTTCCGGTACCTGTATCAGCGCGGCGGCGTTGCAGCCTCGGCCTGTACGAAGCTTTACCGCGCGTCACTGTTTGAAAAAATGCGCTTCCGGGAAGGGATCGCGCATGAGGATGAAGAATTGATCACGCGGCTGCTTCCACAATGTCACCGTGTGATCTATACCGGGCTTGTCCTGTACGGCTACGTCATGCGCAGCGGGAGCATCATCCACGATCAATTTAACCCGCACAAGCTTGACGCGCTGGATATCATGGATGCGCGTGCGGATGTCCTGCGTAAATTGGGCTGCGGGGAATTTGTTCAGGAAACGCGCAGCAGGCAGTTCTGCACGGCGGCGCAGCTATACTGTCAGGCGCGCCGTTCCGGAGCGGCTGACATGGCCAAACGGCTGCGGGCAAAGCTGCGCGCACTCGCAAGAGAGCCGAAGCTGCGGCTTTCCGGCCAGTATCGGCTGCTTTACCGCCTGACGCGCCTGACAGGATACGCGCCGGAGCTTTACTACTGCGTCCGCCGGTTTTGCGGAAAATCATAAGCAAAGGGAGAACCCCATGGAAAAGTTTCAGACCGTCATCACCCCGAAAAACAAGCTGTTTGATCTGCATCTGGGTGAGCTCTGGCGTTACCGCGATCTCGTGGTGCTGCTCGTGCGGCGGACGTTTGTTTCCCAGTACAAGCAGACGATTCTTGGCCCGGCATGGGCAATTATTCAGCCGCTTCTGACAACCGTCGTTTTTACATTGGTGTTCGGCAACATTGCCGGGCTCGCTGCCGATGGGGTCCCGTCCTTTGTGTTTTACCTGTCGGCAACGGTCCTGTGGACGTATTTTTCCAACTGCCTGTCGCAGACGGCGAATACCTTTGTCTCAAACAGCAATGTGATGGGAAAGGTCTATTTTCCGCGTCTTGTTATGCCGGTTTCAACCGTATTATCGGGCCTGATCATGCTGGCTGTACAGTTTGCGTTTTTTCTGATTTTCGTGATCTGGTATCACGTCCATGGGCAGCTTGCGCCCAACGCGCTCGTCCTTATGACGCCGCTACTGATTTTGCAGCTTGCCATGCTCTCGCTTGGCTGCGGCATTATCATCTCGGCGCTGACTACAAAGTACAGGGATCTTGCCATGCTGGTCGGCTTCGGCCTGCAGCTCTGGATGTACGCAACGCCCGTCGCATATGATATGTTCAAGCTCACGCCATTTGCGCCCGGCGGGAAATGGCATACGCTGTATATGCTGAATCCTGTCACGCCGATCGTAAACGTGTTTCGCTATGGCTATCTGGGTATCGGGGCAATCGAATGGGCCTATTACGCCATTGGCTGGTGCGTGACCGCGCTGCTGCTGTTTCTCGGCCTGATCCTGTTCAGCAGAGTAGAAAAGACTTTTATGGATACGGTGTGATCTCTATGGGTGAAACAATCATTAAAGTGGAGCATATATCAAAGGAATATCGTCTGGGGACGATCGGCGGCGGGACGCTGAAGGGCGATCTTCAGTCCGTCTGGGCACGCCTGCGCGGAAAGGAAGATCCGAACGGAAAAATTGGAACTGCCGCGCACAGCGGGAACGACCGCTTCCTTGCGCTGGATGACATTTCCTTTGAAGTCAGGAAGGGCGAAGCCCTCGGCATTATCGGGCACAACGGCGCCGGGAAGTCCACGCTCCTCAAGCTGCTTTCCCGCGTCACCGCGCCGACCAGCGGAACGATCTGCTATAACGGCCGGATCGCCTCGATGCTCGAGGTCGGAACAGGCTTTCATCCGGAGCTGACCGGACGCGAAAACGTCTATCTGAACGGCGCGATCCTCGGCATGACGAAGGCGGAAATCGACCGGAAGTTCGATCAGATCGTGGAATTTGCGGAAATGGAGAAGTTCATCGACACCCCGGTCAAGCGCTATTCCAGCGGTATGTACGTCAAGCTGGCCTTTGCCGTGGCAGCGCATCTTGACAGCGAGATCATGGTGATGGACGAGGTGCTGGCCGTCGGCGACATGAAGTTCCAGCAAAAATGTCTCGGCAAAATGGGCGACGCCGCCAACCACGAGGGCCGCACAGTCCTTTACGTCAGCCACAACATGAATACGATCCGCCAGCTCTGCACACGCTGCATCGTCCTTGATCACGGAAAGGTGATCTACGACGGCGATGTGGAGGAGGCGATTAATCTGTACTTGCGGTGCAGCGATATCTCAGGGCGAATTTCTATGGATTTATCTGCCGAGCCGCGTCCAAATTGGTTGCTTCGGGACGATGTTCGGCTATTGAAAGCCTCTTTTTTGGATAAAAAAACCACATCATACGTTGATGACGAGCCGGTAAAAATCCGATTGTCATGGAACAATTTAAAAAACATTGAAAATATGTGTCTCAGGATTGAAATTTGCAGACTTGACATGACACGTATCGCATCTGCTATGGTGTTTGACTTCTATTCCGGCAGCAAAGGTGCAACCGAAACCTGCGACATATCCTTGAATCTTTCGCAGCTTGTTGAAGGATCGTACAGACTGGTTTTCGCCCCGTTTTGCAGAAATGAATTTGGACAGAAAACTGATCTCGACCACGTTGCTGGCTTAACGCTAACAAAGGTTCAAGGGGAAAGCAGCAAAGCTATCATGTGGAAGTCATACGATTGGGGCGATATCCAGCTGCCTTATATAGAGCTTCTATGAATCAGCTCAGGAGAGGAGGCTTATGCTTTATGCCATCTGAACGGCACGCCTATTTAATTATGGCGCACAATAACTTTTATATTCTTGAAAAGCTGCTTATTCTTTTAGATGACCCAAGAAACGATATCTATATTCATATTGACAAAAAAGTGTCAAAATTTGATTTCGCATACTATAAAGGCTTGTGTAAAAAGGCAATTGTTATATATCCCAAAAAACGCATAAATGTCCGTTGGGGGACGCAGAGCCAGGTTATTACAGAATTACTTTTGTATAAAGAAGCTTGCCGCAACAGCCCATATCAGTATTATCATTTGATTTCTGGCGTAGATCTTCCACTAAAGACACAGGCTGAAATTCACCATTTCTTCGAGGAGAAGCATTGCGAATATCTTTATTTCAAGCAGACGCTGAATCCCTATGATGTCATGAGAGTGACAAGATATCATTTTCTGCCTCGCCCGAAAACATTTGCGTCCAAAATATCAGCGTATATCGACTTGTGCCAAAATATATTGAAAACGGACAGATTGAAGAGCAAAGATATTTTTGTAAAAAAAGGAAATAATTGGTGTAGCCTTACACAGAATGCAGTTGAAATATTGCTTCAGAAGGAACGAGAAATTCTCAAATTAACCAGACTCAGTCTCTGTGCAGATGAAGTTTACAAGCAAACCTTTCTTTCAGAGCATGGACTAGAAATATGCAACGATGATCTTCGACTCGTTGACTGGAGCCGCAGCCTGAACGGGAACAATCCCCATATTTTTGATTCTGATGACTGGGATATGCTCATAAGTTCTGAAAAGTTGTTTGCAAGAAAGTTTAGTGTAGATGTCGATAGGGATATCATTGATAAAGTATTTGCCTATACAATGAACAGACAGCTTGCAGGCAGCTGACTACAGAATGAATCACACATGAAAATTGGAATAATTACCGTTTATGATGCCGTGACAAACATAGGATCCTTTCTTCAGGCGTTTTCAATGAAGACTGTATTGGAGCAATTGGGCCATGAGGTAGTTTTTATAGAAAAAGAATCCTGTTGGAAAACGATCGCAAGCTGTGCGCTGCATATAAATCCGAAACGATCTTTCTTGCTGCGCTTAAAAAGGTGCATAAATTACAAAATCGCGCTGAATAAGCTTCAATTACTGCCTCAAGAGGCTTTGGATTCATCAGGTATCGACTTGCTGATTTACGGAAGCGATGAGATTTGGAATATGGATAATCCATATTTTAAAGATTCCTTTTTCTTCGGAGCAAACGTCCCCCGAATTCCCAAAGTGGCATATGCCGCCAGTATGGGTGAAATGAGCAAAGCGGCACTCTTGAAAAACAGTGATATTGCTATGGGCCTCAAAAGCTTTAAGCTGATTTTTACAAGGGACGCTTATACGCAAATGCTGGTCCAAAGCTTCACAGGGCGGCCATCGGAGATTGTTTGTGATCCAACGCTTTTGGTGTCCAAAGAAGTATTTTCTATGCCATGCCAGTTGCCTAAACAAAAGTACTTACTGGTCTACAGCTATGGAGTTGACGATCTTCTTCAGCAGCGAATAAAGGCCTATGCGAAAGCACGCGGGCTATCTGTCATATCAGCATTCTTCTGGCATTATTGGTGTGATCGGACTGTTTCATGCAGTGCGTTTGAATTCAGTTATCTGGTTGAGAATGCGGAATGTGTATTTACATCGACTTTTCATGGCGCAATTATCACGATGCTGAATCACAAAAAATGCTGCATTTATCCTGTGCGAAACAAAGTCGCAGACGTTGTTCGCAGGTTTGGAGTTGGCGAAAAGTTGATCGGCGCAACGACTTCACAGGAGAGATTTGACACTATAATGAATTCTGAATTTCCCTCTGATGATTTTGAAGAGAAATTAAAAGCGGCCCGATCCCGCTCTATGGAACTGCTGAAGGGGGTGTTGATGTGCTAAGCAAACTAAAAAACTATTTGAGAAGTCATACAAAATACGGGAAGAGCAGATATTTAAATTTCTTATTTCAGTACGACATGAGAAGGTATTTCCGCTATTCCAGTATGGGCCGAAATTCAGACGAAGTACAAATTGAAACAGAAATTCGATTGTTGATCCACTCGATTGAAAAAGCACTGTCTCTTCCTGCTGCTCGTCCGGGATTTGGACGTGAAAAAATTGAGGCGCTTTTGCAAAGATATGATAACTATTGCAAACTCCAAAACTGCAAAAATGCCAAAGAAATTGATGCACTTGTTTTCGGAACAATTCATGCTTATATTGCCTTTCAAAAAGCCTGCTGTCCGGAATTCGATTTAGAATTTATTCCTCCGCGCTTTAGAGACGTACAGGCTAATGGCTGCGCTGGCGTTTCTTCTGATTCTTTATGCGATTTCTCTAACCTCACGTTCTCGGATTTTGCTATGAGTCGTCATAGCCTTCGATATTATGGTTCATTGCCCATACAGATTGAAACGATAAAAAAAGCAGTATCTTTGGCTCAGACAGCGCCAAGCGCCTGCAACAGACAGCCAACACATGTTTACGCCTGTGTGAATACCGAAAAAATCGATACGATTATGGCGTTTCACGGTGGCATGAAAGGCTTCGGGCGCCCGCAGGCAATCCTTGCTGTTACTGGTGCTTTGGGGGCATATACTTCTGAGTATGAACGAAATACAGTTCACGTTGACTGTGGCCTATTTGCAATGAATTTGTTGTATGCATTGCATTATTATGGACTGGCTACCTGTCCGATTATTTGGGGTTCCGAGCCGGACAACGACAAAAAAATACGAAAAATATTGGATATTCCGGAATGTGAAACTGTCGCTTTGCTTATAACAGTCGGCTCGTATCCCGCAGATTCCTATCGGTTTGCAAAGGCACAGAGAAAGGAAATCAATACTGTTTTTGACGTTATCAATTAGGTATTTGCCTAACTGACAGAGCAGAGGCTTCTTGACCCATTTTACATATGCAGAAAGCAAACCTGCTGGAAGCCATCGGTGTAAATGTGCTGTGCGCATATTAGAAGCTGTCCGAGTGATATCGGGCAGCTTCTGTGCTTTTTATGCAGCTATGCCGCAGTCACATTGCATAATTTCTGCGTTTACTATTTGTGGGGTTTGCCGCGGGCCGGGCTGTATGCGTCCGGCGGGCATGGGCGGGAAAGGGGCGGATTTTCTGTAAGATTCGGCAATTCCGAATAAAATCCGGCGCTTTTGCTTGACAGGAAGACGCAAAGGGTGGTACGGTATGAAAAACAACGCTTTTGTTTGGAGTAGGCTGATGAAACCTGAAAAAACGGGCAGGCGGTGTGTCCTGATCCTTTTGATTTTGCTGGCGGCGGTCTTTTTTCTGTCGTTCCTGCTGGGCCGGTACCGCGTCTCGGCATTACAGACCGCGCGGCTGCTGGCGGACCGGGCGCTGTCGGGCGTTTCGCGCGGGCATCTGCGCCTCGCATCCACATGGACGCCGGAGGAGGCCTCCGTCGTCATCCAGATCCGCCTGCCGCGCATTTTGTCCGCCGCGCTCATCGGCGCGGCGCTCTCTGCCGCGGGCGCGTCGTATCAGGCCATGTTCCGCAACCCCATGGTGTCGCCCGATCTGCTGGGCGCGTCGACCGGCGCGTGCTTCGGTGCGGCGCTGGCGATTCTGCTCGGCGCGAGCTACGCCGTCATCACGGCAGGCTCGTTCCTCTTCGGCCTTGCGGCGGTGGGGCTGACGTATCTGGTCGGGCGGCTGAGCCGGATGCGCTCGAATCTGGCGATGGTGCTGGCGGGCGTGATGGTCGGGTCGCTGTTTTCCGCCGGAACCTCCTTTATTAAATTGGTCGCCGACACGAACGAGCAGCTGCCCGCCATCACCTACTGGCTGATGGGCGCACTGACCGCTGTGCGGCTGGACGATCTGCATTTTGCGATGGTCCCCATTCTGCTGGGCCTGATCCCGCTGTTTTTCCTGCGCTGGCGGCTGAACCTGCTGACCATCAGCGAGGCTGAGGCGCGCAGCATGGGCGTCAATACGAAGTTCCTGCGGCTGGCCGTCATCGTCTGCGCGACGCTTACAACGGCGGCCAGCGTCTCCATCAGCGGCATGATCGGCTGGGTGGGACTCGTGATCCCGCACATCTGCCGTCTGCTCGTCGGACAGAACACCCGGCTTCTGCTGCCGTGCTCGATGCTGCTGGGCGCAAGCTTTCTCATGCTGGTCGACGATCTGGCGCGGTGCCTCACGACGGACGAAATTCCGCTCGGCATCCTCACGGCCCTCGTCGGCGCGCCGCTGTTCCTCTATTTAATTGTGAAAGGAGGCGCGCGGGATGCAGCTTGAGGTATCTGACCTTGTGTTTTCCTATGGCGAGGCGGACGTATTGAAAAGCGTCAGCTTCTGCGCGGACAGGGGCGAGCGTATTGCCGTGCTCGGCCCGAACGGCGTGGGAAAGAGCACGCTGTTCCGCTGTCTGCTCGGCTTTCTGGAGCCGAAGCGCGGCAGCGTCAAAATCGCGGGCCGCGACGTGCGGGACTATTCCCGCCGCGCGCTGGCGGCAGAGCTTGCGTATATTCCGCAGTCCTACAGTCCGGCGTTCGACCATACGGTGCTCGACAGCGTTCTGATGGGCCTTGGCGCGCAGCTCGGGCCGTTTGACAGCCCCTCTCGGGAGCAGACGAACGCAGCGCAGCGGATTCTGGACGAGCTTGGCATCGGCGCGCTGGCTTCGCGCGGGTGTATGCGCATCTCCGGCGGCGAACGGCAGCTGATGCTGCTCGGCCGGGCGCTGATCCAGAACGCGCACACGCTCATCATGGACGAGCCGACGGCGAGTCTTGACTATGGCAACAGCTTCCGCGTCATGCAGCGCATTGAAGCGCTGTCGGCGGGTGGCTACAGCGTCATTTTTTCCACGCACGAGCCGAATCAGGCCTTCCGTTATGCGACAAAGGTATTGGCGCTGAAGGACGGGCGGGTGCTGGCCTTCGGCCTGCCGGGACAGGTGCTCACGCCGGAGCTTTTGCAGACGCTCTACGGCGTTCCGGTCGCCGTCACGCAGGTGCAGGCCGGCAGCCGCGTCTTTTCCGTCTGTACGCCAATAGGAGGAGCAATAAATGTTTGTCTGGACACCGGACATGATCCGGTTCATGCAGGCGGCGAATGAAAAAAGCGACTATCACGCGCGCCTTGCCGCCATTCTCGCGCCCAGGCTCTCCGGCTGCCGCACGCTCTGCGACGCGGGGTGCGGGCTGGGAGCGTTATCCGCCGCGCTGAGTCCGTATTTCGAGAAAATCACAGCGGCGGACGTGTCTGACGAGGCGCTGGACGTGCTGCGGCAGACCATCCGAACGCGGCAGCTCACAAATATCACGCCGCTGCACTGCGATTTATTGACGTCGGAGGACAAAACGCAGTACGACGCGATGGTCTTCTGCTTTTTCGGCAGTCTTGCGGAAATTCTTCCCGTCGCGCGCAGACAGTGCGCGAAAACAGTCATTATCATCAAAAAGAACTACGATTTACACCGGTTTTCTCTGACAGAGCAGCCCATTCGCGGCGAGACGGCTCCCGCCGCCTGCGAAACGCTCCGCAAACTGGGCGTGCCGTTCGAATTTGACGCGCAGGAGCTGGAGCACGGACAGCCATTTGCATCGCTGGACGAAGCCGTCCGGTTCTTCCGCATCTACAGCCGGGACGAAACGCCCGGCGCGATCACGCCCGAGGCCGTCCTGCCGCGTCTGCTGCGGACGGACAACGCGCAGTACCCGTATTATCTGCCGCAGACCAAGCGGCTTGGCATCCTGACGATCAGAATGGAGGATCTTGTATGAAAGCGCTTTTCACATCCATGCTGCAGGCGCTCGCGCAGGGCGAGGGCGTCGTGCTGTGCAGCATTCTCGCCTCGTCCGGTTCCACGCCGCGCGGTGCGGGCGCAAAAATGGCCGTCTTCGCCGACGGCCATACGGAGGGCACCGTCGGCGGCGGCGCGGTCGAGCTGGAATCCGGGAAGCTGGCGATGGAGGTCCTGAAAACGAAGCAGTCCCTCGTGCACGGCTACTGCCTGGCCCCCAACGAGGTCGCGGATATTGGTATGATCTGCGGCGGCAATGTGACGGTCTTCTTCCAGTATTTTGACCCGCAGGCCGAGGCGGATACCGCGCTGCTGCGCGGCATTCTGGAGCTTCTGAACGGCAATCAGAACAGCTGGCTCGTCTACCGCATGGATGAAGGCTGTGTCAGTGCGATGGGAACCTATGATGAGGCGCACGGCCTGCGCTTCACGGACTGCATCACACCGGACGAGCTGCGCCCGATGCTCCGCGCGGACGCGGTCACGAAAAAGGGTGAGCCGCGCTATTACGTCGAGCCGCTCACGCGGGCAGGCTATGCGTATATCTTCGGCGGCGGGCACGTCGGCGCAGCGCTCGTGCCGGTGCTGGCTTCGGTCGATTTCCGCGTTGTGGTCTATGACAACCGGCCGGGATTTGCCACGCCGGAGCACTATCCGCAGGCTGAGCGCGTCATTCTCGGCGATTATCTGGACATTGGCGCGCATCTGACGCTCACGGAAAACGATTACGTCTGCATCATGACCCCCGGCCATCAGGCCGACCGCGAGGTGCTGCTGCAGGCGATGCGTTCGCCCGCGACGTATATCGGCTGGGA
>ERZ791624.285-NODE-285-length-36859-cov-1.933485_pt1 | contig 36859 bp, 22 predicted proteins | sample MGYA00510058_ERZ791624 | MGnify/ENA primary metagenome ERZ791624 (study PRJEB30046, sample SAMN00715158) | human gut metagenome | study: EMG produced TPA metagenomics assembly of the A metagenome-wide association study of gut microbiota in type 2...
ACTTTTCCATCCTCATCCCACAACGGAGTAGGATCTATCATTCCTTTCCCAGCCTTTACCAAGACCGGTTTTTCCCATTCACCCAGCGGATCTTTAGTCTTTACCATGAAAATACCCCAGTCGGGATCTCCCCAATAGATAAAAAACTCACCATTGTGGTAACGGATAGAAGGAGCCCATACCCCTTTTCCATGTTGAGGAGCGTTAAAGAAGCCGATCGGCTCTATCTCCTTCAAGGCATAGTTTGCCAAACGCCAGTTCACCAAATCCTTTGAATGAAGAATGGGCAATCCCGGGGTGCAGCCAAAACTGGAAGCGGTCATATAAAAATCATCACCTGCGGCACAAACCTCCGGATCAGAGTAATCCGCATGAATAATCGGATTAATATACGTACCGTCCTTCTGATCGGACACCCATACCTTCGATACATACTGAGCATCTGCCTGTTGCCATGCACCGCATACTAAAGCCACTATAATCACTATTTTTTTCATTCTTACCTATTATAAAAATGCCCTGAAACAATCATTCTTACCTTAAAAAACATACCCCTTTAAACTTAAAAAATCACCTAACCTTCATTTGTTAACCTAATCTGTCTATAATACGGACAAGAAAACCAATACACTCAACGAAAGTGGTTATTTTTATAATACTTGTCCTTTATACTTTTTATATTCTTTTATTTCCTGATCCGTCACTGGCACGAGTTGCATGGCCGCACCGCCTCCTGGCTTCAATGCAAACTGCATGATTTGAGAGGAATCCACCAACAGACGGGTACATTTCACCTGAGTACGGGTCTTTATCTTATCTCCCCCATCCGTATAAATACGGGCCAGATAGGTCTTTCCCTTATCTAAAAATGAAAGATTTACCGATTGAGCAGAACCTTCATTATTAGTCAAAGCTCCTACAAACCACTCATTACCCTTGCGACGCGCCATAGTTATATGCTTACCCGGAGCACCTTCCAATACTTTTGTATCATCAAATACGGTTTGCAGATTCTCGAACCATTCTATTTCGGGCTCCCCTTGATAGAATGAGGGGCGGTCATACCAGAAGATAGTTTGTAAAGGACTGTAAAAAATCAATGAAGCCGCCAACTGATGAGCATGGGTGTTCTTCAGACGTTTGTCGAAATAACAGATGGTATAATCCGCCGCTCCATTAATCATACGGGTAAAAGGCAGAATCGTATTATGCGTAGCGTCGGGAAATTCCTCATTCCCCCGTATCCCTTCCTGAGTGAGCAAGTTAGGATAAGTACGGCTGAAACCGGATGGACGGAACTCATCATGAATATTAATCAACAATTTGTTTTCGGCAGCCAGACGAACCATATCATGCAGCCAAGTAGCCCAACGATGACTGGCATACTGTACGAAACCGGATTTCACACCTACAACTCCCCACTTATGCAGCAATGGAAAAAGCTCACGCATCTGTTTTATCAGGGCATGCTGATTGACATACACCCATACACCTACCCCTTTTTCTTTACCGTATGCGATGACACGCGGCATGTCCAGTTTGGAAACCACCTTTGTGGCATCTCCGTCATGAGAAGTACAAGGCATATACCATTGCCAGTCGAACAACATATAAGGAATATGATGGGCGGCACAGAAATCAATTGTGGCTATGGCCCCTTCGGTGGTAATAGTCGTTTCACGCATAATCTTTCCGGGCCTGATCCAGTCCGTATCGGTTATCTCACAAGGAGGATTCAGATTCTGGATGATATCATTGTGTTCCAGCAATTCTCCCGGTTTATCGGCTGCCATGATAACTTTCCATGGGGTGGCGTAATAAGTGACAATATCCACAGGACTGTACATGACCGAAGTCAGTGTATTCTGTTTAGTCGGAGAAGCTACCAATTTAGTAAGACACCAGTCATCTACATCGGCATCAGTCAAAGCCACCCACAGCCCGTTGGAAAGTTCCACAGTCAAAGCCCGTTCCACCGGCTGTTTAATATCGTTAATGGCAAGGTGCTCAAAAGGCGCTTGCGCCCATTGCTCCGCCCACGCCATCGACCGGGGGAAAATGTATATTCAGTCAGATCCCCCACCACTTTATGAAAAATGGCCTGTGGATGTTCAGGGAAAAAATAACGGAAAGCGATGCCTTCATCGTACGCGCGCACTTCAATATTCAAACGATAATTGGAACCGTCTTTTTTGGAAAGATACATGATTGCCTCATTATACGCCTCGCGAACCGTACTACGTTCTCCATACAGAGGATGCCAAGACTTGTTGACAGCAGGCTGATAGATCACACTATCCACCTCCAAATTATCCATCCAACATTTTACCTGATTTATTTTACGGGCAAGCGCCAGTTCCCAAGTACGGTTATCCAGCTGAAGACCGGCACGGGAGCTTCCGATAACCTCTCTGCCTCTATACTTTACCTGATATACTATTTCATTTACCGAAGAAGAAATTTTCTCCTGCCTGAACATTACTTCATGAACTCCCTCCGGGGACGTCAACTTCAATTCTTTAGAATGACCTGCATAAAGCGAAGCCGTACAGGTCAACGCATATGCTATGAGTATTATTTTTTTCATAATGATTACTTTTTAATTAGTAGTACGGATGAATCGGAAAACTCACTCAACGAAAAGAAAAATAAAATCTATAGGATAAAACAATTCACCGCAGAGACATTCAGCATTAGTCCCTGCGGTGAATAAGGATGCACAAAAAAATTATAATTTTTGATTGTAACCTTCATTCAGTTCTTTGGTTTCTTTTCCTATTTTCACCCGTACAGGACCGGTTGCTGAATAGTACCAAACACCATGCTGCATATAGATTGCAGCATATACGTCATGATCCGATTCTAAAACAAAGTTACCTTTCTTTAGTGAACAGCCACAGCCAAGATACATCAGTTGAATCTGACCTTCTTTTTCTCTTATCAATCCTAACCCGCCACAGAATGAAACACGTTTGGAAGGATGATGAGCCTGCATGTCCGTCGCACTGAACAGATAATCCGCATATCCGTCCGCCGTATTCACCTTCACCCCGGTACAGCCATCATCTCCCTGCAAGGCTTCTACACCGAGCACATTCGGACCACTCTTTTTATACGCTTCATAAACAGAAACAAAAGGATGAGCCTGAGCATTATTACCTTCCTGACGGACAATCAAAGCAGGAGTCGGCATAGGAGGCATACAAATATCGCCGGGAGTCAACCCTTTATTCATTGTAGTCGGGGGAGCATCCACCTGATAAATTTCACGTCCCTCACCTCCTGTCATCCATAAACGCGCCGTTATATCTTCGGGCATACTCCATGAAGCGATGAAATTCTGGTTATAATCGGATTTATGCAGATTGGAAAACCAATGATATCCTTCATGCCACGTTTTGTCAAACTTCTCCAAAGCCTCACCGGGAAGCTTGTTCCCTTCCGAATCAGTGATTTCCATCGAAGTACCTACATGATGGAACAAATAATCATTATCCGCCCTGTCCGACCGGAAAATATCCACATAATAACCACTATTCCCCGAAGTACGGACCATAGCGACCATTCTTCTTTTCTCACCGGCAGACACATCGGCAAAGTTGAGGTAAGGAGTTAATTCTCTATCATTTACGAATTCTCCCTCCTTCACCATAGGTTCCATAGCATGAATAGTGATATCTCCTTCCGTATATCCGGGTAAAACCGTATTAGAACCTGTAGGAGACTGATGATATCCATGATCTTTGCTCCAATAGGACTCATAAGCCGCTGCATCCGGAGCCAACGCATAACCATACGCATAGAATTGTAAAGCCAACCCGTTCGGAGTGAGATGGTATCCTTTTTTACCACCATACAGAGTGAACATCATTTTATAATCTCCCTCCCAGTTCTTCATTGTAATAAAACGATGATGGGGAGAATAAGACGCACGCTCATTACTCTCTGCACGTACAGACGGGATGGTAGCTGTATAGGTACAAAGCCCTGTCCAACCGGCATTATTTCTGGAGTATTTCTTTTGAGAAATCCCTTTGTTCAAGGCACTTGCCACTTTTTCCACCCCCTCCTTATTATCTGTTCCGGTATAATAAGTCAGCAGATTTTCAAACGTCTGAAAATTAGCACTTCCCCCACGTGAATCACCGAACACCACCATATTGGCTGCATCGTCCATCCAAGGAAATACAGCCATTGCAGCTTTCTGCAAAATGGGGTTACCGGCTATGATATCTATCCCGGCACGTTTCAAGGGAGCCGCCCAATCAAGCAATGACTGCACTGTACCGAATGAATAACCGGGAGATTCCGGCCACAGCCCTGTCACCCGATCGTAAGTTTTCAATATATCGGGAATGGCATCATGATAGGGAGTAGATTCGTTCACCAGCAGATTCAAATAATACTCTTTTCCTTTACCGTCAGCATAAGCCTCATTATGATCGAGCACCAACATAGGACGCAGCATTATATTCCACCCGTTCACATTCCAGTTACCCGATTTGCCACCGCGTACCAGCCCTATATTGATAAAACGCTTAAAGACTTCGGCAGCTACCGTTTTTGTATCTTTCCCAATTGCTTTCAGATGAGCATGAGGATGCCGTATCAAATAATCGAAAGCAAAATCATACGCCATTGCCGCATGCATTACCAAATCATCATGTATCTGTTCGTAATCATAATAGCCGCAAATACCTCCCGGTTCCCAACCACCGACACTGCCACACGACTTTTCAGGGTCCAAAATAGGATTCATATAATACGTCCCTACCAACCACACATTAAATATATCTGTGGCAAAACGGGCAAACTTCTCTTCTCCTGTCACCCAATAAACAAAAGCGGCATTTTCTGCTAATGTCAAGATCTCGACATTATTCCCCCGTATCATGTGCCCGCTTTCCTTATAAGGCACTTTGACCGAAGGCTCCGAAGGATTTAATTTATTAATTCCCCACATATCACCTGTTTCATTATAAGAAGTGCGGTCCTCCAACGGAACATTGACATACTTATTCCAAGTACGCATTCCCGGCATTCTTACAGTGGGAACAGGAGCATTCCCCTCTCCATAGTCCCAATTCTGTTTTTTCAAATAACATTGAGTATAGCGCTCTCCATCTTTCCAATACATGGCCAGCCGGGAAGTTATCCATTCGGGATCAGTCTGATGACGATCCACATATTTTTCCACTTTGGAGCGGATAGCTGCAAAGGCTTCCCCAGCCCAAGGCTCATTTTTCACTTTTTGCAGAACAGACGCTCTATCCGCCGGAGAAACATATACACAAGGGTGTTGCTGCGCCTGAACAGCCGACATACACCCTATCCATAAAATAAAGGTTACTAAAATATTTTTCATACTCATTTATTGATTTACTATCTTGGTTACCGTTTCAGACAGGACAGGACTGCCATAAAAAGAAGAGAAGCCGTCTTTTTTATTAGCTCCTCCCTGTACGTGAGCTATAAAGAAACCATACACGCCATCACGTTTATTTATCCACGGGTAAGCACCAGCCCATCCGGGAGAACTAATCTGATAAGCTTCTCCTGTAGTCTCATCAACCAGTTCACGCCATTCACCTAATCCATAGATACCAGTGTGGTGCTGTCCTAACGCTTTCTCAACATACTCACCAGGAGCAACAACAGCATTCCGTACCTGATCTACCTGCATAGTTTGAACTGTTTCCGGTTTCAATATCTCTTTGTTCCCGAAACGTCCGTTATGATAAATCATTTTCAAGAAACGGATATAATCATTCAGCGTGGTACACAATCCACCTCCCAACATAGGAGCATGTCCCCCGTCAGTATTAACCGGAGTAAAATGAGAGCCAGTCATTTCCAAAGGAACGGCAATTAATTTCTGAAATAAAAATTCAAACTCTTCCCCCATAGCTACTTCGGCCATACGTCCGGCTATTTGCATGGCCAATCCTCCATATTCAAATCGAATTCCCGGTGCAAAAACAGTATCCAAAGGCAATATCTCTGTGACAGCCGAATCCAAATGATTGTAATTGTCCACCCGGGGAGCAGGCAGGTAAGGACGTACACCGGAAGTATGAGAGAGTAATTGACGCAAAAGGATATCGCCTTTCGCATCGCCCCTGAACTGCGGTAACCACTTCTCTACAGGATCATCCCAACTCAAATCCGTCCGGTCCACTACCGCACCAATTACGGCAGCAGCCACCCACTTGCCGGCAGAAGCGACATACACTTTTGTATCTCCGGTGAAAGAGCCATACGTCTTTTCAAACAACACTGAATCATTCTTTATCACACATATTGCTCCCCCCGGATAGTATCCCTTATCCATCCAGGTACTGATTATGGAATCCAAAGGGGTAAAATCATAAGTTACATTCTGTTTACCTTGCCGTAAACAAGAAGTCACAACCAAGCCAACAGCCAATATCAAAATAAAAACGAATCCTCTATTCATATTCCTATATCATTTGATTAGTCAAACCATATATAAATACGAATCAAAGGATTCATTTACTCATCTAATAATGAAATTTATTCTTTCTCCAAATCCCAATATACCACATAACGCTGCCGATGAATATTGTACAACGGTTCTATCACATCTCCTTGCGAAGTCGTAAACTTTAATTCCGTACCGACACGCTGTACACTGCGTTCAGGATGCTTGACATCGAGTTTTAACGTAGTGCGAAGTCCTGCAGGGATATGATAATCATACGTATAATAATCATTGTACAAAGCAGGATTGGAATCGGGCGCAGGTGCCTGCATTCCTTCTGTTCCCCGCTTACCGGCCAACACTACCGGACCATAAACCAACGCTCCTTTTTGAGGATTATCCGGGGTCGTTTCCACACGGAGACACATAGGATAATCAGCCGTAATACGGTCACCGTCTTTCCATAGACGAGTAATGGCAATATATGAACCTGGCTTCTGTTTCACCGCTATCTTTTTGCCATTCACAAACACTTTCACTCCCTTGCTCCATGAAGGATAACGAAGATAAACCGTAGTCTCTACAGGATTTTGGGCTCTTATGGTCAGAACAGTGGTCTCCTCTGCCGGAAAATCCGTTTCCTGCCGGAGAGTCAATCCTTTCTCGCGCCAATTAACCACCGAGGGGATAAAAAGATTCACATAAATGCCTTTGTCATTGTGATAATAAATAGCTTCTCCATATTTAGCATGGTTCTCAAAACCGCTTCCCACACAACACCAGAAAGAATTTTCTTTCGTACTATACACCTTATGCGAGCCTGAAAGCAAGGGCAGGAAATATGTTACCATACCGGTCTGAGGATCTTGCTGTCCCAAAATATGGTTGTAAAGGGCCCGTTCATAATAATCCGCAATGGCAGCATCGGCTGTCCAGCAGAACAAATGACGGGACAGTTTCAACATATTATAGGTACAACACGTTTCCCCAGTATAACCTGACACATGCTTGGAGAACCGGGCCGGGTCAAAATAATGTTCCTTGTCACTACTGCATCCAGGGGCAAATGTATGATGGTCTATCATAGTATGCCAAAAGAAATCGGATAACTTTCTGCTGTTCTCATCCTCTGTCAATTCATAATTGCGAGCTTCGGCTATCACTTTCGGAATGAATGTATTGGTATGTTTAGTACCCAAATCATCACGTAGTTCCTTTAACGGATCAATCACTTCATTATGGTAAAAGAATTGAGCCAGCCACCGATGACGTTCGTCCCCGGTTATCGCATACAAATTATAAAAGGACTCATTCACTCCACCAAATTCATTCCGTATCATTTTTTGACGTGTAGTCTCATCCAAAGGTTTGAGTTTATGATATGCCCAGTCGGCCATACGGATAACAACCTCCAAAGCTTTCTGATTGTCACTGTAAAGATACTGGTCTATCAATCCAGAGAAAAGCTTATGAAGCGTGTACCACGGTGCCCATACACTGGTACCACGGATATTCCGATTGATCAATTCTTCAGGATAAGCACTCAGATAGCCGTTACCCAATGCGGTTTGTACCTCCGCCAGGCCATTCACCAGACTATCCCCTTTTTGTTTGAACTGTTCACTGCCGGTTGCCGCATACATCAAGCCGTAGGCAGAAAGCAAGTGCCCTGTGGTGTGTCCACGCAATTCACAGTCCAAGGACTCCCATCCACCTAACTTCTTTACTGTCATATAACCACCTTCACGACCTGCAAACACGCCAGCATTGGTACGAAAACTATGCAACAGCTGTTCACCTCTATAGAAGCCATCCACATAGAATCACGCATCATATTTTCACGAAAACGGCTTGGAAGCAAACGAACATCTTTCAAATCAAAACTCTTGACTTTCATCGGAGCCACGGTTTCTCTCTTCAACTTTCCGGCATGTTGGCCGGGATAAACAGACTGGGCCGTCAAAGCACCCGACATAGCCAATAACCCGGCTACAACTAAAATTTTCTTCTTCATTGTCTTTTTCTAATTAGTTCCTCAATCGACATTCAAACTTGCTACATAATACGATAAAAGAGAGAAAAACACTCAATGCTTTTCTCTCTTTTCATAAATAGGTCCAACTATAAAACAGTTTTTTATCTACTTTATCTTTATTCCTTCGATATATTCATTCGTGATAAAACCCTTTAAATCCTTTATCTTCTCTCCATTAACCACCACATTTTCAAACGTAATATTCCGCACCATCCTTTCTTTATCCAGCCCTTTTATCAACGAAGGATTCTCGCCTACTCCGTTATAAGTAATATTACGGAAAGTTACTCCATCAATGCTCTGTCCGGGCTGTTTGTCATATTTAGGATTGAAACGAATGTTGATATGGAACAATTTTCCTTCTTGAATACTTTCCACCCGAATATCCTCAAATAAAATATTCTTCACCCTGTTTCTATCACCGGCATCTATAGCCATACATCCCTGATAAGGCACATCATCTTCATCATGTTCCAAAATATCAATATTCCGAAAAATCAAATTTTCAATGGTCTCACCTATCAAGGACTCCGGATCACCATGACCACCTACATTGATAGGATGAGCAATATCCGCCCAAAGAATGGAATTCTGTACAGTGATATTATCCGAACCGCCCCACCAGTTCCAACGATGATTATATAAAGCAATGCAGTCATCACTATTACGCATAAACACATTGTCTATCAATACATCGTGACAGCACATCATGTCAATGCCATCACTCCAACCTTTGCAACTAAAAGATTTCAAATTTCTGATTGTCACCCCTACAGAACCTCCTCCGAATACCGTGTAATGATCCGGATTGATCACCGTTATGCCATCCACCACTACATTTTTAGAATCTGTTATTTCAATGCCACGAATAGGATGATCCAAGATACCTCTACCCACAATACGTACATTTTCGGCTTTATCCACCCATAGTTTTGCTTTCACAACTGCTCCCGGAGCCAAATAAACCGTCGTATTACTTGGTATCCTTATCTGATTGTTTGGCAAATCTTTAGGTCGATGCACTCCCGGCCCAAAATACATCACTCCTTTCTCTTCTTTCGAGTAAGTCTCCGTTTCCATCGGATTGGCAAACACATGAAGGTTATGCAACCTATCCCCATTAAACTCCACAGAAAGATATCGGGGTTTATCAAGCATAAATGTAATCACATTCTTATATTGTACATAGCGTATATCATTTACCTGCGGACGAATATCTACCTCATGAATCGTTCCATTATTCTTTTTTACCATTACCTCCACAAGACTGCCCATATCAAACTGTACCATCGAAGCATCTTGTACCCTATCCATATCCACCTGCACATTATATTCAAACAGGTCTTTCCATTCACCCCCCGGAACACGGACACGGACTGTATAATCATCATTATGAGGCATACCTGTTTTCAATCCTTCGGGATAAGTCACCAACTGAGCCTGTGCAACCGCACAACACACCATAAAACAAAAGGCTAATAACTTTTTCATTTTTATGCTTTTCTTTTTAAATACGTTTGATAAGCATTTTCCACTCAAAAATAAAAGCCTATTAACCATTTTCTCATCAACAATGATCTTATCTTCTAGAATTTATTCCGTTCCACCTCTTTTCCTTCCTGAAAGAATACCACTTCATACGATGCGTTATCATCTGATAGTAACATATCCGAATCAAACATCAGACACTCAATCTCATAAGGTTGCAATGTTTTCAAAGCAATCCTTCTTTGGCTGGAACCGTTGCATATCACCTCAACTTCCGTCGGTTCCGATGCAGACAAACCAAAGTTCTGTATCTCTACCTTCAACCCACCTTTTTCTTTATCAAACAGAGGGCGACGGGCGGAGAGCAGAGCCGGCCGATAATTCACGTATGGCAAACGGGCATAACCATACAACATATTCCCTTTTTTATCTTTACCTATCATTTTAGGAGCAAATTCATCCGAAGTGATGCCACTGCCCTTCGCTTTAAAGACCACAATCAAATCTTTGCCCGACACCTTGGTCTTCACAGGCTTGCAACCACGTCCAAAATTCACTTCGGTAAATGAACCGAATCGCAACGACTTTACATCCACATCTGTCTGCGGATTAAAACCTGATTCGGCAGCAATCTTTACCTCAATAGTACGAGTAGACGGAGTGATCTCTTCTTCATTCAAAACAGACAATAGCATTCCTTTATTCAGAGGAATACTTATATTTTTGGAACTATGTTTATCGTTAGGCAGATCGTTCCATTTAATGGTATCAATCACGGCAAAATTCATTTGGACAGCACGCCCCTTCTCATCCTGAAAAACTTTAGGGCGCTCATATTTAAACCAATGTTCCACCGCTCCATCCTTATGGAATGATACACCCGGCACGTATGCTTCCCCTTGTTCTGTCACCCAATGCACTCCGTCCTTGGAACGCTGATAGAAAGCAATTCTGCCCAACCAGTCATTCACGATCAAGTGATATTGCAACTCATCCCGCCATACCACGGGATCTTCGAATCTGCCTTCCACATCCGGATAAACTCGTTTGTCAGTCAACTGCATATAAGGTGAAAGTCCGTCTTTACTGATCCAGACACCTCCACCCCGACATACCATCAAGTAAGAATCATCCTGACGGCGGGCAAAAGTCAAATTGGAAAGCCCCTCTATGATTTTTCGGTCACGAGAATCAAAACTGAATTTACCATACGTCCACACCTTGCTGTCCACCCCGTCTGCTATATAGTAACCGTCAATCACATAGACCACGACACGGCCATCCTTTAACTGGAACGCTTCCGGATTATGTCCTTTTCCCACAGAATTTTGAATTTTAAAAGGTCCTTCCAACCGATCACTTACTGCATGGAAAACAGTAGAATTCGACCAAAACATGTGCCCTTTCGGAGAATCCTCAGGCCAGCCACACACAAACAAATGGTATTTACCATCCGTATCCTGCAATATATTTCCTCCCCAAAAAGAAACTCCGGGAAGTTCTATTCCATTATCCACATAACGATTCAGTACACTGTCCGTACCCCAAATCCCCTTAATCTGAATGCCGTCCGGCATAGGAAGGAAACGGTCCATAAAACGTGCGCCTTTTACTAAATGCTGCCATTCGGCAGGACGTTCACGCTCGGTTATCTGCGCATCTACTGAAGTTAAAAAGAAGCTTGCCGCTATTAAAAAGAAGAGTTTTTTCATTGTGTCATTCATTACACGTTAACAAATCGTTTATTTATGTGCTCAAAAATAAAAAGATTAAGCTGACCTAAATATAAGTCAGCTTAACAAAAAGCACGTAAACCTTTGCGTAAAATAAAATACCTTAAGAAGCCACCTGTGGATTTATTTAACCAAACATGGGATTACAACTGACTAACCTCTTCGAATGTCAATCCTGTAATTTCCATAATATCTTCTGTAGAGAATCCTTTTTCTTTCATTCTCCGGGCATTTCGAAGAACACCTTCTTTAATGCCCTCTTCACGACCTTCTTCACGACCCTCCGCACGTCCTTCTAATCGTCCCTCTATCTTTCCCTCTATCTTTCCCTCTATCTTTCCCTCCAACTTAGCAGAATCAAGAACATCATTCTGGATCATCAAAGCGCTAAGATGTTCATCATAGGCATGGCGTTCCTGAGGCGTCATTGAATAATATTTCAATTTTTCACGTGCCTCACCCAATCCGGGAGCAGTCGTGTCAGGACGGATAATACCCGTCTTCAAATATTCTATCCATTCCTCTAAAGGGGTCACCGCCACCTTGTTAAACTCATTCACACGGATCAGAAAATACTCCGGATAAATTTCGGAAGGCATACGGGGCACAATGGCATCCTTTTCCCGAGTACTCACTTGAAGAAAGTCTCCTGTATGCACTCCTTTAAATATATTCTGCCCATGATAAAGATAATCAGTTCCATGACCAATATCGAAATAAAGAATGCTGATAGAATATATCTTTTTAACTTTATAATAAGTCTCGCCCAATGAGATATGTTCTGTAATGGCTTTAGCCACTCCATACAGGATACGCTCCAAATAATACAGCTCACGCGTATTTTGAATCTCGATGATAACAATCTCATTTTTACTATTGAGAGCTTTGATATCAACCCGATTGAACTTATCATTCTCCGTTTGCTGGTTACCCTCGCTTTCCAAAATCTCCACTATATGAATTTCATCACCTATCAGTACCGTAAGGAATCCTTCGAGCACACAAAAATTAGCTTTATGACGCAGCAGACGCTTAACAGCCCAATCAAAGCGGATATATTTATCTTGTAATTCCATAAGAATATAATTTATTCATTTTCAATGGACAAAGATAGCAAAAAGGATCATTCTTTAAAAATTATCCTACCTAAATAATTACCTTTTCTTTTTATTTCGCAAAGATGATTTCTTTTATATGCTCTCTCTAAAAAACACCGACCACAGAGTTTTAAATCTTCTTGAAGCTCTTGCTTGAAACTACCTTTTTTCATTTTACAAATACAAATCACCTACATGTTCCCCAACAAAGAAACGCGCCATGTCCGACGTTTTATACCATGCAGGCTTACCGGTCATATCATCCGATATAACTTTACCGTTTATCTTCAGATTCTCAAAACGAATATTCTTCACCATCCGTTCCTCGTCGTAGCCAACGATATGTGAGAATTCGGCATGATCGCCATTATAGGTAATATCTTTAAAAAGCACATTCTCAATGCCCCTGCCCGGAGCCTTGCAATACTTCTTATTGTAAAATATACGCAGATTCACCAATTGTCCTTGCCGGAAATTCTCGATGCGGATATTCTCGAACCGTACATTCCGGACCAGATTATTATCACCTGCATTGATAGCCAGACAGCCTTGATAATCCACTTGCATTTCCCGATGATCCAAAATATCAATGTTCCGGTAAGTCAGATTCTCCATCACTTCATTCCTATCCACATCTCCGTGTAACCCGATAAAAATAGGGTGCGCCACATCTGCCCACAAGGTAGAATTCTGCATTGTCACATTACGGCATCCGCCATGAAACCCCATACGTGTAGCATACACGGTAGTGCAATCATCGGAGTTACGGCAAAATACTCCATCAAACAAGACGTTGTTGCTGGCAAATACATTCATACCGTCCCCCCACCCATATGAACTGACAGCCTTTACATTGCGGATTGTCACACTGTCCGAACCTCCAGTGGGGCATTGGGTTGTGATGAGACCTTCCACATATATATTTCGTGAATTAATAATGCTGATGCCTGCCCCACGACCTTCGGGATGCACCTCACCCCGTCCCAGAATTTTCACATCACGGGCATTGACCGCACGGATACATCCACGCACAATGGCCCCACCTGCCACATAGACCGTCTTTCCCGAAGGAACATTAAGTGTATCGCCGGGTAACTGATGTATTCCCGGAGCAAAATAAATCAGATTCTTATCTTTCAATTTCTTCGGGCGATTTTCATCTATCGGATTCGCAAAAAGATGAAGATTATGGAATATGTCTCCATTTACCTCAATGGACAGATTACGCGGACGGTCTAGCGTAAAAGTCATCGTACTGCCGCTAATCTGCGGAGTGATACCATACGACAACGGACGCACCCTGCCACTCTTTACTTCTCCTTTATTATAGGTAACGGAAACTTCCACCTGACCGGAAAAGTCAAAATATCCCATTGAGGCTAGTTCAACATGATGCTTCGTCTGGCGTACTTCATCTACTTTCATCGGATAAGTAACTACTTCTTTCCATCCACTGCCAGATTGCCTCACCCGAACTGTAAAATCGTCTTTCAACTCCACCCCGTCACTAGGAACCGTATAAGTTATCAACTGGTTTTGTGCATAAAGAATACAGGTCATCATCCATAAAAGACCTGTCAAGCATAATGTTCTCATTCTTTTCATTTGTAAAGTCTGCTATTTATTTTAGAATATACGTTCAATAACTATCAATCACTCAAAGCGCCTACCAGCAATTCTAATATACCACAATTTCATTATCAATTAGGGCATGAAATAATCCTTTACCTAAAGAATATTCTTATTTCACACCCTAACTACTATAAATCAGTCTATTGATTTTCGATTTATCCTTCAGTTTTTATTACCAACCAGGATTCTGCGTTAATTGCGGATTCAAACGTATCTGCTGACGAGGAATAGGATCTAAATAATCCCTTTGTGTATAAAGCAAATTACCAGCCAAAGTTGCTATAGAACGTCCATAGTCAGGGTCGTTAGGATCAGAGCCCTCATAAAGCCCATAAAGCAAAGGATATTTTTCTGGATAATAACAGGGTTCACCGAAGTAAGTGGCATCATTGGCTTTCTCTGTTTCGTATGCCGTCCCCAAAACATGTCGACCCAATTTACGACCAGTCAAGTTAATATGCGCAATACCCCAACGTTTTAAATCGTCCATACGAAAACCTTCACCAAAAAGTTCACATGCACGCTCTCTACGTATTTCATCCAACATATTCATTTTTTTACAAATAGTTTTTCCTGTAGCATGATCCCAATAACCAGCATCCCAAACATTAGCAATTAACGCATTGGTCAAAGGAGCCACTCCAGCACGAGCACGATTTTTATTAATAGAGAAATTAAGATCTTCATCTGAAATGTTTCCATTATTCAATTCACAAGTCGCCTCGGCATAAATACAATGCACCTCTGCCAAACGAATCAATGGAAAATCTGCAGATTCTGTATTATCCGGACGATTTGCCCCTTCAATCAAATACTTACGGCTGCTGTATCCCCCCATTGTACTATTATTTCTAATTGTGGGATGGAAGACTGCACAAGAACTACTATATACGGGATCAGTAGGATCATAATGATCATTGTCCTTAGGAAACACAGGAGTAGGATAAGGTTGACTAGCATCCATACGTTGACGTCCATCTTCAGTACGGCTACTATAAGATACACGGTCAGGTAAGAAAGTACAACCAACAAAACGATAATCACGATTACGATATTCACCTATAAATGTTGCATATCCCTCGAATTCTGGATTATTCTGCGCATCAGACATACTACCTGTATAACTGATACGAATAGGAAGTCCATTACGACAAAGGAAAGATTCACCAAACTGAGCACTCATACCCGTTGCTGCACCTACCATGACCGAATGCGATAAATTAATACCACCACGACTCAGATCGTAGTCATATTTTTTTGAGAAAATAAATTCTTTATTCGTACTTTTTCCAGCACTTTTGAAATTAGGAATATTTCCACCCTTATCATCAATATTAAACAAATAGTAATAACTCAAAGAATCACATTCTGCCCACAACTTATAAGTTCCACTTTCAGCTTCTTCTATCACCTCTTTTGACATCTGCTTTGCTTCTGTCAACATATCGGTTATAGAAGGATATCCTTCCGGTTTAACAGTTCCTGCCCCCTGCGAACTCCCATCACCATCTAAATCATAATTGATAGCAGGAACATACTTTTCCCACGTAGCCTCATAAAGCAATACTCTGGCCAAAAAAGATTTGGCAGCTTCCTTGCTTACTTTTCCTTTGCTTCCTTCCGGAATTTCCGTTTCTTTAGGCAAACGCTTTACAGCCTCTCTTAAATCGGACATAATAAAGGCTGCCACCTCATACCGACTGTTTCGCGGGGCCTGTAACACTCCATCACTAACAGTCAACACATGGTCTGAAATAGGCACACCACCAAAATGTTGCAACAAATAAAAATGCTGCCATGCGCGAAAAAAATAAGCAGTCCCCACAGACTGGGCAATATCACTTTGGCTACCATCATAAGCTTCTGCCTTTTCCAACAATATATTGCAAGTACGGATATGCGAATAAGGCTTATCCCAACTCCAATTTCCTTCCGATGCCGAACCACCTCCATTGCTTCCTAATCCACTGATATCCGTCCCTCGGTCCATTATATCACCGTATGACGGCTTATTATCCAGATTTTTCCATCCAATTACATTATATAAAGCATTGGCTGCCTGTTCAAAATGTTCAGGAGTCTTAAACACAATAGCCTCTGTTCCCTGAGACAACGGTTCTTTATCAAGAAAGTCACTGCATGCAGTCAATGACATCACCACAGCCGATGCAAGAAAAAATTTATTTATTATGGTTTTCATATGTTTATATTTTAACAGGTTATTAGAATGTAACATCTACTCCGAATGTCAGCAATCTGCTGAACGGGAATGTGTTATTTGAATTTTCACCATATTCCGGATCATATCCATCCTTTACTTTTGTCCATTCCCAAAGATCATCACCGGAGAAGTAAACTCTCAATTTACTGAGTCCGGCTTTTGAAATCCACTTTTGAGGCAATGAATACCCCACTACCAAAGATTTCAAACGGACATACCGATTATTCTGAACACTGACATCTTTATTATTATAATTCCACTTATTAAAATTCTGGTCACGTGAAGCAATAGTATATTCTGCATCCCGATTATTCTCACTCCACATTTTCCCTGCGAAGTTTTTATTTTGCAGAACATAATTTGTAGTCCATGGAGCAGCCAAATATCCACCTCTTAACAATACTTGTTTACCTACTCCTTGGAAGAAAGCCGAGAAATCGATTCCTTTCCATTCCAATCCCAATTTAAAGCCAAATGTCAAACGAGGGGCCATATCTCCTGCATAGTAAAGATCATCTTTTGTTATAGCACCGTCACCATTCAAATCGACTACTTTACGAGCCCCCGGACGAAGTGTATTAGTAGATGCCTCCTGAGGTGCAGGAAGAATATTATTAGCTTTCGGTCCTGAATGATCCGCATTCCAATAATACTTCTCATAATATGCAGCCACTTCATCTGCACTTTGGAAAATACCATCAGTTTGGTATACATACAATGCTTGTCTTGGCATACCGATTAAGCGATTTTCATTCTTACCCTCATTAGGTACATTTTCATTATTAGCTAATTCAAGCACTTTTGACCATGCATCCGAAAGAGATCCTCCAATGTTATACTTTACCTGACCTATTTGATCATTCCAATTCAAAGCCAACTCCCAACCACGGGCACGAAACTTACCATTGTTGGTTTTAGGAGCAGCCGCACCTAAAATAGAAGGATATTGTACATCAATAAACATACCGTTATTGGTCTTGATAAAATAATCAAATGAACCTCTCAAACGATTGCTAAGAAAAGCAAAATCCACTCCCACATCGTGGCTGTCAATAGTTTCCCATGTACGTTCCGCAGATCTCATACCGTCTACCCACAATGAAGTATGCGTACCGGGATTTACACCAAAAATAGTCGTACCAGTTTTGATAGTAGCAAATCTCTCGTAATTGTCAATACCTTCCACACTACCTGTTCTACCATAATTGTAACGCAGCTTCAAATCACTCAACCATGAAACATCTTTTAAAAAGTCTTCATTTGAAAGTCTCCAAAAACCAGAAATAGAATAAAAATTTTTCCAACGTTGTTCTTTCGCCAACTTAGAAGACCCATCCCGACGACCCAATACCTCTATTGAATATTTATCAGCATAAGTATAATTCAAACGCCCTAAATAAGAAACCAATCCCCAAGAATTCTGTCCACCATATGCCTCATTATTATTTCCATTCACCCATACATCCAAATCTGCTAATCCAGACCCCGGATAAACAGCACCGGATTTACGAACCGCACCTACCCTTTTATATGTTTCTTGTTCGGCAGTCATACCCAACATGGCAGAAACGCTATGCACATCAGCAAAAGTACGATTATAATTAGCAAAAGCACCTAAAGTAATGTTTTCCCATTTCGCTATTTCTTCTTTCAATTGTCCGGGACCTTGCTTATTACCAGTCTGTGTACCTACCCAATCATAATATTGTACTTTATTCTTCACTTCCTGCATATTTCTCTGTACAGTCTTATAAGCCCCCGAAGCTGAAATAGAAAGTCCTTTTACCCATTTAGAAAAATCATAAGTTGCTTTAGCACTTCCTCTAAAAGTTGTCAATGAATTTTTCTTCTCCCCTCCTTGGGTCAACCCACCAATAGGATTCCGGTTACCACTAAATGTATCATAAGCCTGACCATTTTTATTATACACAGTCCAAAACCAAGGATCAAAATATCCAGCTCCCACATCAGTAGTTGGGGTTATAATATCACGTTTGTCATACGACATACTTGTTTCAAATTTCAAAGCATCTGTCGCTTGATAATCAGCATTTAAACGACCACTATATTTTTTTTCTCCATCATTAGCAACTTTCAACTGTGAATTATTATCCGCATACCCCAAAGACGCTCGATAACTAAACTTTTCATCTGCTCCAGAAATACTAATCGAATGCTTTTGAGAAGTTGCCTGACCATAAAGATAATCCATCATATACACATTTGGGTCCCAACGTTCCACTTTATCACCATTTTGTAATGTCAAGACTTTACCTGCACGAAGAGCATTAAAAAGAGTTTCCCCCTTATATACTGTTGGTGCACCAGTAGCCGGATCAATATCCGATTGATCCAAAGTAGGACCACCAAAAGAATTAAATATCCACCAATTTACAGCTTTATGAATTTCATCAGCAGTAGTTAAACTAGGATTTAAAGCGGCAGCATCATTATATTGAGCTTCATAAAACATATCCAACCATTCCCGATTATTTGTAATAGGAGGCTGAATACCGTTAATTGTGCGACTAACAGAGCCACTATATGATATTTGAGCCTTTCCTTTTTTACCACGCTTTGTTGTTACCAGTACAACACCTGAAGCCGAACGGGCACCGTATATCGCAGCCGAAGCATCCTTCAAAACTGAAATATTTTCAATATCACTTGCATCCATAGCATTTAACTCATCCAATGAACCTGTTATACCATCAATGATAACTAATGGAGAAGATTTTCCATTAACAGAAATATCACCACGTATTTTCATCTCTGCTCCCTCACTACCCGGACGAGTAGAAGTGCGTGTAATAGTCAATCCCGGAACTTCACCTTGCAAAGCTACTGTAGCATTAGCAATACCCTTATTTTTAAAAGCCTCATCCCCCTTGATCTGACTAATAGAACTAGTTAAAGAAGCTTTCTTTTGGGCACCATAACCAACTACTACTACTTCATCCAGCACCTCAGTATCCTCTTTCAAAACGACCTTAACGTTTGTTTTCCCTGATATATTAACTTCCTGAGTCTTGTATCCGATATAAGAAATGACCAATATGCCTTTTTCCGGAACATTATTCAATGTAAAATTACCATCAAAATCGGTAATTGTACCATTAGTCGTGCCTTTTACTTGTACCGTAGCACCAATTACCGGTTCTCCTGTAGCATCCACCACTTGCCCTTTTACCGTTCCAGTCTGCATAACAGTCTGCACCCCATTCACCTCTGCAAATACAGTCTGCGGGCTACCTGCCAACAAGGCAGAAGCCATCACCGTAGAAAACAAGATTCTTCTCGATGAAAATTTAAAGAATTCGTTTTTCATAAACTTAAAATTTAATATTAACAGTTTTATTGTTGTTTTCTTATTATATACACTGTTTGATAAACTCGCGCACCTCATGCCGCCCTATCCTTAAATGGTTTTCAACGGTACGGTGCGAAAGATTTAATTCCGCTGAAATATCTGAAATAGATTTGTCTTCAAAACGACTCATTGCATAAATAGTACGACGCCGTGGAGGAAGCAAAGACAATCTATATTTCTCACACGCTTCCAAATCATTGGCCACCACACGAAGTTCTGTTTCATTTGTATAAGCAACCGTATGCTCATATAAATAAGAAGTAACTTCTTGCCTCTTATAATAACGACGTAAATAGTCAGTTACCAAATTACGAGCAATAGTAAAAATAAAATACTTAATAGTCTCTGCACAGAGCATCCGATCGTAGTCCATCAGCCGTACATACACATCTTGAGCCAAGTCTTCCGCCTCTTCTTTATGAGCTATCCTATAATAGATATACAGATAGACCGAATGATGATAATTCGTATAAGAATCCTCTATTAATTGAGTAGATTTCATGGATATGTTTTTCATGTCTTCAGCTTTTTGGGTTACATTTACGAATGCAAATATAGAAGGTAGAAGGACAAGAAAAACACTTTTTCTATTCTAATAAATCTCATATCATTACCCTAGACCAAAGACAGACTAATCCGCTAGTTTATAACAGATTAAGAATTTGACACACTCAGTATCATATAATAATTTGAGACTCTCAACAAAAAATAGAGAGGTTATTCATTGTTTTTCCCAATACTTCGGATGTACTCATTGGGAGTGATATTAGTCGCTTTTTTAAAATATCGAAAGAAAGAAGCTCTTGAACTGAACCCACACAACTCAGCCAAAGCACTCAAAGTGTATTTAGCATATTCATCTTTCTCCACCAAGCGCTTGAATTCAGCTATGCGATAATCATTGATATAATCATAATAATTACGGTTTAGATACTGATTAAATAAATAGGACAAAGTATGAGATGATGTGCCAATGGACACAGCCAAATCGGCAATCTTCAAATTAGGATTAGTATAAGGTTTTTCTCTATGCATAACAATCTCCAATTTCTCAGCCAACCGTTTACATTCCTCCACACTTATCTTATTTGTCCTGTATTTCTCTTCCGCTACAATATGGGATTCCTCAACTGGCTGAATCTCCTTTTCTATAACTTTAGCAGAGTCAGGCATCAGTTCTTCCCTTTCGTTCTCCACCTCTTTCTTTTTTTGATAAAGGACAGCAATGCTTCCGGTCACCACAGCTATCACGATGAACACTATGCTCCATATACTAATAGAAGACGCTATTTTAACCGTTAGCTGAGTTTCTGACTCTGGATTCCCCATCTGTCTTACTTTAAAAGTATAATTACCGGACGGTAAATCATAATAAGTAATATCCGAACGACCTGTCAAAGCCATCCATCCGGTATCCTCACCCTCTAATTGATATTCGTATGACATAAAAGCAGGTGCCGTATAACTGAAATCAGAAAAGTAAAAGGTAACATTCTTCTGAGAAGCTTCCAATGAAATTTCACTCTTGCCGCCATCTCCCACAACAGATTGCACTACAGATTTTCCATTTACACATATATCTGTTATGGCAACCGAATAGGGAACGGATTTCCTCTGATTCATCCGCACTGTATCCAAATACAGAAGCCCTTTGGAGTTTCCAAACCAAATGCCGTTCTCATCACGTACCGGCGGACAAAGAGTAAAAATGGAACTGGGAATACCATCAACAAAATTATAAGGAATAAAATGGTCTTTCTTATCATACCGGAACAAACCATTGTTAGTTCCCAGCCATAACCACTTTTCACGATCCTCTACAATAAACATACCATCATTCCCATCCAAAGGAGTCCCCGGCTGCAAACGCCTAAAAATAGTCATAGACAAATCAGAGATAAAAAGAGAGCCTTTGTCCGGAAAAAAATAAAGATCATGGTTGGAATCTTCGTAGATCACTCTTATTTTTTCCTTATGAATAAATCCCTCAGGAAACACATCGGTTTTCAATGTCCGGGCAGAGGGGTCCCAAATGCACATTCCATTCTCTGTACATATCCATCCTTTATGAGTGGAATCAAAATAGATTTCATATACGTTCCCTTCTGGCAACTTAGAATTGGCACTGGTATAATGAGCTATCTGTCTGCCGTCTTTATAGCAGAATATTCCTAAAGATGTTCCTATCCACAAATTCTTTTCACGATCCTGCTTGATACAAAAAATATGTCCCTTACTAAAAGGCATTCCTCCATCCGGTTCAAAATCTCTGAGTGTCAAAGTCGCAGGATTTAAAACATACATTCCACCACCGTATGTACCTATATAATACTCATTCTGATAATACAGACAACTGAAAATCATATTTGAGCGTAACTGTGGAACCTTGAAACTTTTATAACGATGATTTTCTTCGTCAATATAAAAAAGTCCGTCACGAGATCCAATCAGTTTCTCTTTCTCTTTGATAGCAAGTGCACGTACTGGCATATCTCTGGAATCAAAAAAAGGAGCATACGTATAAGTGGAGAACAGCCCACTCTGATATAATGTGTAATCCAACCCCAGCTGATAGAATCCTACCCAAATCAAACCTTCTTTATCAACCAAAACAGAATAAACGGAATTAGAACGCAAAGTTTCATCCTTCCCTGTTTCATGACGCATGGAACGAACAACTTTCTTTTTATCCGTTGATACAAAATGAACTCCGTTACCATCGGTTCCCACATACAAAAGGCTTTTCCCATCACCGGATAAAGAAGAAATTACATTACAACCTACATCAACAAAACGAGCAAATTCTTTAGTTTGTGTATCGAAACTGATGATTCCCTGCCCCATCGTTCCTAAATAAAGCATACTCCCAATCCTAGCTATATTCTTAAAAGAACAAACATGCTTCTCTTCCATCACATTATGATAAGCCTCTATTTTTCTATCTGAAAGTCGCAGAGAATAAAGACCATTCTCCGTAGCCATCCAAAGTATTCCATCTTCTCCCAAATTCAAGCCACCAATAGAGTTCGCCGCCGACAACATATTAGGATCTATCATAATTTGGTTCAAGCTACCTCCTTTATAAATGAAAAGCCCCCTTTCTGTTCCGATATAAAGTATTCCTTTCCCATCATGTAAAAGAGAGCGCACAGCATATCCTATCGTTTCACGGGCAATGGGCTCCAAACTATTTTTCTGCTTGCTAACACGCCATAATCCACTACCATTCCCCATCCACAATTCATTGCCAGGCATCTCAGCAATGGCATTTACCCGTTTCAATTTTTCATCTGAACCCGGAATAAGATAATGCTTGAAATGAATTCCATCAAAACATTCCAACGAATTGCCGGTCCCCAACCACACATAACCTAAAGAATCTTTATAGATGGCATTTACCACTAAATCTGATAATCCCTCAGTTACAGACAAGCCACGAAAAGCGTAGGAACGAGAGAAAATGGGTAAAGACAAGAATATAAGAAACAATATAAATATAAATCTTAAAATGTTTTTCATTACATTGTGCATATTTGGAACCTCGTGTTTATCAAATAATGCAAATATAGTGAAAAGGGAATATATTTTCCCTATCAAAAAAAGAAAAAATCATCATCCACTTCTTATTTGCTGTATGAAAAAGAAAGGATGATGATTTAAAAAGATTACTTTATAAAAGAAAGTTTATATCAAAGTTTGCGTAAATCATGTCCGGGCAACAAATTATATTCTTTTCCATTCATCCTGACTTTACAAGGTGCAGAAGCTGCATATTTCCAAACGCCCTCTTTATACACCAACATCACATCTGTTACTGTCAATGAACTTATTTCAACATGTGGAGTTTTCAATAGTGTACCTCCTCCCAAAAAGAAAATACAATCATCGCCTTGTTTATTTCCCCACAATGCATAAGCAGCTTGTACAGTCATTTCTCCACTTTTACACAAATGACCTGCATCATCCGAAGAAATAATCCGGTCCACACGCCCCTCTTTTTGTTGAATACAAATTCCGACATGACTTCCAGCCACACCACTTTCCACTTCTGGAAAAGTAACGGAGGAAATACATCCCGGCTCCTTTACCGAAGAAGGTTCATAAACAGCTACAAACGGACGATTCCAAGCTTCACCTTGTTGGCGGGCTACAAAAGTCAACGTAGGTTGCTCTTTGATAGCATAAGGCATATCCGGAATCCGGCTCAATCCTTCAGTCATCGGGCTCAAAGCCGAGAAGACTTTACGTTCAGGAGCACCTTTCATCCACATATTCATACTGATATTATCCTCATCCGGCATCTGTATAGTAAACATTGTTTTAATATCTTTGGAGGTCTCGGCACTTTTCTTGTCAAACAAATAAGAATAGGCATATATATGTGCCCCAGCAAAAGCCAGTTCCTCCGTTGGTTGAAGAAACAAGCTACTCCCATCAGCAGCAGTCAAGTTCATGGTTTGTCCCATATTATGATAAAAATAATCATGCATTTTATCTCCTCCCTCCACTTTCCTGCTACGGAAAATATCGACATAATATCCGTTCTTTTCTCCTGTAGTCACAATACTCATCATACGGTTTTGATCAGCTTGTGATTCAGGTTCACGGAAAAAGACTTCACTATAACTCACAGGCTGATAATCTACTTTCATCCCTGCTTCGGGGTAGCAGTTCAATAATTTGAAAGCATGATTGCTTTTCATAACCGGATAAGAAGAGATTCCATCTACACAAACCGTATTGTGTGCAGGGAACTGACTATAATACTCCAAATAATCCAAACCGGAATAAAGGGTCAAGCCAATACCTCCATCCGGTGCCAGACGATATCCTTTTCCATAAAGTTCCATGCTGATGCCATTGGCATGCATGTGATTCCCTTCACTGGCATTTTGGGCAATCATCAAACTATGACGTTTGTCCATGCCATTGCGTTGCACCAACCAACTGGCATTGGGAGCATAAAAAGTAGGAGTTACATAATCATTGATATCACCGGCAGGTATCTTATCATCAATTACCAAAGGCTTGTCACTGAAAAAAGAAGTTACCGCCACCCTCACATTTTTCTTTTCAGTCGCCGGTTTGGAGGCATCGGGATCAAATAACTTCAACATAGCAGTAAATTGTCTTTCTTGATATTTTTTACCATGTTTCTGGGCATTAGCTACCATACGGGCAAAGATAGCAGGATTCAATTTACCGGGATGTGTATCGCCAAAACCCATTGTCATACAATCCGGAAACAAATATTGCGGGTCGGCGGCCACCGCTTTTTTTATGACAGGAATCTCCTCGGTCAGGTCCATACCCAAATTACGGTCAAAGATAGTGACCATATCCGTATAATCCCCGACAACTACCTGACTATAACCCGGACATTCAGCCCAAATACCGGTTTCAGCATCATAACCATAATCAGCAAGCTGTTTCAGTGACCATTGACGGATGGAAGAACGATTCAACACATAATCAATATAATACTCGCCTCCCTTTTTATCCGGATAAGAAGCATCAGATTCCAAAATCATGCCGATGCTCATGATATAACGTGCCTGCATCAGATTCCAGTTATTATGCGGCACTCCATTATCAATGATATTATCCGCCCATTTCTTGAATGCTCCGGCATAGATGTCCATCTTATCAGCCTTATCGGTTTTCAAATAATCATATAAAAAATCATACAATGGAACCAAAGCATTCACAGCATCCTCGTGAATGACTTCAAAACTGCTCATACCCACCAAAGTCTGCTGATGTCCATGATTCAAATCCTTGGGAACATTCCGGTAATAAATCCCCGTCATATAAGTGTCAAATACCGAAGCTGCCAAATCAGCATATTTCTTCTCCCCGGTCATCCACCAAAGAAAAGCGGCATCACGGGCGATACCCAGTATCTCTACATTAATACTTTGGATGATATTTCCGGTTTTACTGATATTCACCCATTCGTACGGTCTGCCTTCCAACGTCCCATTTGCCAGATACATTCCCCGAGCATCTTCCTGATAAGGCTTCAAATCTTCCAGCTTGGGACGTACATAGTTAGTTGCATGACTGCGTGCACCGGTATACATCACCGTAGGAGCCGGCGCCTTCTCTCCTCCTGCATGATCATAATATTCTCCTTTAATATATACCTCCGTTGCATGAGTTTTCCAATACATTTGCAAACGGGAAGTAAGCCATTCAGGCCCTCGGTCAGCATACCGGTCAGTCCGTTGCTTTAACTTTTCAAACACTTCCTGTGCCCACGATTCTTCCTTTATCAACTTCTGCGTTTCAACTTTGCCATTACTATCCGTCAGATAACGGGGATGACCTTGTGACAGTTTCACCGATAAGGAAGTTTCCTGTGCATATAATACACTTGTTACAAGCAAGCATATCCATAAAACGATCTTTCTCATAATTCTATTCATTCTCTTTCACAAAAATACGTATCATAAAGCTATTCCACTCAATCCAAATGAATTATTTTATCATCCGCCTCTTCCATTCAAATTTAAAGTTACCGAATATAAAATGTTTGCTTTACCGGCTCTGCAGTCTTTATCTTAGGATCAGAGTTTTTTCCGTATTGCCATGCTATTACAGTTACTTTTACCGGATAGGTGGTTTTAGGAGGAATAGCAGTTAATATCAATCGATTACCATCCACATAAGCCGGTCCCGATTCCACATAAAAATCTACCGGCAAGCCACAACTGGAAACAGCAGATAAAGAAACGTACTTAGTACCACGCTTTATGTCCGGTAACGTTGCAAACTTAATATATTGCTGCTGTCCTTCCGTATTTTTAACCGGAATTATCATCTGAGCTTGCTGAACAGCCGGTTTATATTCTTCATCTCCCGGATGAGTTATTGAAAAAACAATATCCGATTTCTTGTCCGTCCATAAAGTTCCCCGATTCCATTGTATTCGAAATGTCACAGAATCAACTAAAACAACTGGGCCGGTAATCATCTGCAGGACCGGAGCTTTTCCAGCATGACCAATAGATGCCCCAACAGGCAAATCAGTCCAATTGGAAAGTCGGGGACTTTCTCCTGGAACAGTATCCAAAAAAACAGGGGTCAATTGAAATGTGATACCATCTTCCTGTGGTATAAAAGCCGGGTGAACTTGTAAATGAGTATTCTGTTGGGATACTGTTTTTCCGTTTTGAGACACACTTACCAATTGTGGCTTCATATCGTAATATCGGGATTGATACGCCAAAGTAGCCTCTATCATCTCACGATCAAAAAACCAAAATGCTTGTGCAGGATCCCCTTTAAATTGATTTACCGGTGCCGGAATACATGAAGGCTTTTCATTTTTTTTCCATCGCTCCATCAACCATCCCTCCTTTGTCGGATCTACGTGTCCATAATGCATTGCCTTCTTGATATAGAGAGCTATATATTGTGCTTTTTCCGGAGTATAGGCAAAGTGTCCTTCAGCAGGACAGGCCAACATGCTTAAAGGCAGCAATGGATGCTCCTTACGTTCTTTCAAACCTTCATTGCTCCATGTATGTGCTGATTCATATTCTCCCATGGTTTCCAGACAAGGAATTTTATTGATGTTACGTTCTCCCCAAATATCCGGACATAGCCAGCGATCACGATGATATGGCCACTGACCACTGACAGAAATGCATGCCAATGTACGTTCCGGTTTATAGGCAGCAAGATAATAAGGCCAACTAGCAGCAGCCGAACGTCCTATGGCTATTAAAGGAGCTGTAGACAACCTTTATATCCAGATTCTTCAGCAAGATCTGCCAAAAGGCCATCCAAAGTTTCCCATGCCCCATCCGTAAAATCAAATCCATGATTGAAAGAAGGACATACCCATATTTGAGCAACATCAAGCTCAGCCATACGTTGTCGGAAAGCCTCATCTTCAAGGATAGAAATTTCCTCCATATTGTGTTGGGCAACCAAGATTGCTTTTACTTGTTCACACTGCCCGGGAATCCACAAGTAAGCCCTTGACTCAGGATTTTTGGGATGAGTACTAAAATTATGGACGGGTACAGACCATTGCCAAATTCCTGTTTGTGCAACAAGCGTAAATGATAAAAGCCAACCGAATATTCCAAATAAAAATACATGTTTCATAGCTATCTTCATTGTTTATTATAAAAACGAATCAGAATCAAGAAACACTCAACTTTATTCTAAAATTATCTTCCAAAGAAATGAGTAAAAACCTATCTTTGTACGTATTAGATACATATACAAAACTTAAATAGCATGAATAAACACACTTTATCTGTAGCAATCACTTTCCTATTCTGTACCCCAATATCAGGGGGCATACCGGACGGAATTTACCACAAAGGATGGATAGACTTCAACAAGAACGGGAAAATGGATCTATATGAAAATCCTAAAGCCCCGCTGGAAGACAGAGTACAAGACCTGCTTTCACAAATGACACTAGAAGAAAAAACCTGTCAAATGGCCACACTTTACGGTTCAGGACGCGTACTAAAAGATGCGTTGCCTCAAAACAATTGGAAAACAGAAGTATGGAAAGACGGAATAGGAAACATAGATGAAGAACATAACGGATTAGGGGCTTTCAAGTCCGAATATTCTTTTCCATACGCCAAACATGTGAATGCCAAACACACCATTCAACGCTGGTTTGTAGAAAAAACACGTTTAGGTATCCCAGTAGATTTCACCAATGAAGGTATTCGCGGATTATGTCATGACCGGGCAACCTACTTCCCCGCCCAGTGCGGACAGGGTGCCACCTGGAACAAAAAATTAATAGCCCGTATCGGAGAAGTGGAAGCTAAAGAAGCAGTGGCATTAGGATATACCAACATCTATTCTCCCATTCTTGATATCGCCCAAGACCCTCGCTGGGGAAGATGTGTAGAAACATACGGAGAAGATCCTTATTTAGTAGGAGAATTAGGAAAACAAATGATTACCAGTTTGCAAAAATATAATCTGGTAGCTACTCCGAAACATTTTGCAGTTTATAGTATCCCGATAGGCGGACGTGACGGAAAGACACGAACCGACCCACACGTAGCCCCACGAGAAATGCGTACCTTATATATAGAACCTTTCCGGATGGCATTTCAAGAAGCCGGAGCGCTGGGAGTAATGAGCTCTTATAATGACTATGACGGGGAACCCATTACGGGAAGCTACCATTTTCTGACCGAAATATTACGTCAAGAATGGGGATTTAAAGGATACGTAGTATCGGATAGTGAAGCTGTGGAATTTATCTCCAACAAGCATAAAGTAGCAGATACATACGAAGACGGAATAGCACAGGCGGTCAATGCCGGACTGAATATCCGTACCCATTTCACTCCGCCTGCCGATTTTATCTTGCCTCTTCGTAAAGCTGTTGATAATGGCAAAATCTCTCAGGAGACTCTCGACAAACGGGTAGCCGAGATACTTCGTATCAAATTCCGGCTAGGCTTATTTGACAATCCCTATCGTGGCAATGGTAAACAAGCAGAACAAATAGTCCATAGTAAGGAACACCAAGCTGTATCATTGGAAGCTGCCCGTCAGTCGCTGGTATTACTAAAAAATGAAACTAACCTGCTTCCTTTATCCAAATCTATCCGTTCCATTGCTGTTATCGGTCCCAACGCCAACGAACAGACTCAATTGATTTGCAGATACGGTCCGGCCAATGCTCCTATTAAAACCGTTTACCAAGGTATAAAAGAACTGTTGCCTCATACAGAAGTGATCTATAAAAAAGGATGTGACATCATAGATCCTCATTTCCCAGAAAGTGAAATCCTTGATTTTCCGAAAACTGCGGAAGAAGTCCAATTAATGGAAGAAGCCATTCGTGCAGCTAAACAAGCCGAAGTGGTAGTCATGGTATTAGGAGGGAATGAACTGACCGTCAGGGAAGATCGTTCACGAACCAGCCTTAACCTTCCCGGACGGCAGGAAGAACTTTTAAAAGCTGTTTGTGCAACCGGGAAACCGATCATTCTAGTAATGCTCGACGGACGCGCTTCTTCTATAAATTACGCAGCAGCTCATATACCTGCCATTTTACATGCTTGGTTTCCCGGAGAATTTTGCGGACAAGCTGTGGCCGAAGCCTTGTTCGGCGATTATAATCCGGGGGGAAGACTGGCAGTTACTTTTCCTAAATCTGTAGGGCAAATTCCTTTTGCTTTTCCCTTTAAACCAGGGTCAGACGAAAGTTCCTCTACTTCCGTTTACGGAGCGTTATATCCTTTCGGGCATGGCTTAAGTTATACTACTTTTACTTACAGTGATTTACATATATCACCATCACACCAAGGAGTACAAGGAGATATCCATGTAAGTTGTAAAATCAAAAATACAGGAAAAATAAAAGGAGATGAAGTAGTACAACTTTATTTACGGGATGAAATCAGCAGCGTTACCACTTATACCAAAGTATTACGCGGCTTTGAACGTATCAGTCTGAAAGCTGGAGAAGAACAAACTGTTCATTTCAGATTGCGACCACAAGATTTAGGATTATGGGACAAAAATATGAATTTCCGTGTGGAACTGAGTAGTTTCAAAGTAATGCTCGGAGCTTCTTCTACAGACATCAGATTACATGGTCAGTTCGAAATAACGCCCTAAACCTCCCACCATTTTAACTCAGCATGGAATGACAGGAATATTCAGATTCCTATAAATACAGTATTTCATTAAAACATCGGTAAATAATCAGTTCACATCTAATTTATGTTCACAGATCCTTTACCGATGTTTTGAACAAGAATCTTTTAATCTCTATTTTGAAGATATAAATGAAGGAGGAAGTTCTTCTACACCCCATTTTTTGTTAGGCTTTGCCCCTAATTTCAACTCCAAAGTCCCCCCCTTAATAAAGTCTTCATGATAAAACCAACATTTATTCCACTTTTTCCCATTAAGGGAAGCATTTTGAATGTACATATTATCAGTTGAATTTCCTTTCGTTATGATTTGGAAAGTCTTTCCGGAATAATAACGATTGTCCAAATGAATAGTAACCTTATCAAAAAGCGGAGAAGTAATCTCATAAAAAGGCTTTTCCGCACAACCACCATCCACCTCAAACAGTCCGATTGCCATCAGAACACCTAAAGCCCCCATCTGTCCCTGATCCTCATCATCCCGATAGCCTCCATAGGGAGTCACATCACAATAAGCAGCTTTTACTTTACGCACCCACTTCTGAGTAAGCCAAGGTGCTCCTGCATAACTAAACAAATGAGCCATTCCAGTCCCCGGCTGATTACCATAATCTGTCCAATTGCCTTCCTTTGTTTTATTAGAACGGAAAAACCCATACGACTCACTCTTTTCGAAATTAGCATTCAATCTCTTAACATACTGGTCGGCACCTCCATAAAGTTCTATCAATCCTGCCATATCATGTGGAACATAGTGTGAATAAATAGCAGAGTTACTCTCGCAAAATCCTCCTTTTTCTGTCAATTCCAACGGATCAAAATAAGGTAACCAGTTGCCATCCTCTCCACGAGGTTGCATATAACCACTTTCCGGATTCCAAAGATTACGATAATTCTTTGACCGCTTCATAAAAAACTCATAATCCTGTAATTTCCCCATTGTTTTCGCCATCTGTGCCAAGCACCAATCCTGATAGGCATATTCCAATGTCATGGAAGCTCCGGTAGTATGCATCCCTTCAACATCTTTCCGTCCGTCAGGCACATACCCCCATTCCTCATAATATTTCATGCCACCGGAATAAGCTGTCTTGCTATGTTCATAACCGGCATGGTCGCGAATACCTCCCACAAAAGCATTTTTCCGCAAACCTTCATAAGCCAGTTCCGCATCATAATTACGAATTCCTTTATTATAAGCCGAAGCAAAAAAAGAAACAGCCGGATCACCAATCATCACATACGTATAATTTCCTCCTGATGGTCCACGGGGAATCAGACCTCCGTTTTGATACATATCTATCATTGTATTACAGAAATTATCCATAACTTCAGGATATGCCATAGACCAGAGTATGTTCAGTGACCAATGACTTCCCCACCATGCATCAAAGTTATGATGATTATACAAAGGTTTTCCATCTTCTCCCAAAGGAATTTGCCGTATGCGCGGAAAGTCGGAAGTCATATCCATATAATGTCCATCGGCATCACTGACTACATGGCGTCCCAATAAGGCATGCCACAAATCCGTATAGAGTTTTATTTGCTGTTCTCTGCTACCGCCTTCCACTTCTATCCTTCCAAGCCAATCATTCCATTCGGAAAAAGAAGACTGCTTTACTTGCTCAAAATCCCAGCCTGACAGTTCCGTTAACATATTCTTACGTGCCTGTTCTACACTGACATATGAAATCGCCACTTTCAGCATCACCTTTTCGTCTTTTTCTGTTTTAAATCGGACTGCCATACCCGCATTCTTACCTGATATTCTTTCCGGATTGCTATTAGATTCTATCCGGCCTTCGCGCCAAGATACAACCTTATCCATTGGCTTGCTCAATTGTGCATAAAAATAAACAGGAGTATCTTTAGGACGACGTCCTGTACGTTCCATCATCTCCCATCCGGCTATTTCCTTATCACTTACTTTCCAAACCTCCGAATAAGCTGTAGGTCCATGTGCCAAAAACGCTCCCGTATCAAATAAAATATAACTGGCATCACTTTTCGGAAAAGTATAACAATGAAAGCCTACGCGCATAGTAGAAGTCAACTCTGCTGTTATGTCATAATCTGTCAGTTTCACTTTATGATATCCCGGTTTAGCTATCTCTCCATCATGAGTAAAAGCCGATTGATAAGCATTCATACCCAAATGCCCTTTAAACTCGCCAACGGTAGGCATCACCGCCACACCGGACATCTGCCAATTATGAACATGACTAAAACAGCGTATTTGTTTTGAGTCATACAGATATCCTGATCCCCAAGAGTGCTCGGTATCCGTATCAGGGCTAAGGCTGACCATACCAAACGGACGACATGCCGAACTGAAAAAAAACCATCGGGAACGGTGACTGTCAACAAAAGGATTTACCAAGTCAACATAATTCTTTTTAGTCCCCGCTTCATTGAACAACAAAGAACCAAAAGCAGGCTGATCACGATCGTATCCTTCAGGACGAATCTGCCGAAGAACCTGTTCCGTATAAGGCATCTGCATCCCTTTCCGTATAACAAAATGATTGTAGGTCATTTCAAAAATCGGCATATATCTACCCCTTCCTTTATTAGATATCTCAGTCCAGTTGCTATATTTTCCTGTGACATCCTTCCACACAGCAAAAGGAACATTATACCCCAAATTATATTTTGCGACATACTCAAACCCTTTCATAAGCCGGTTATCAAGAGCCGAATATAAATCATCACCTTGTTGCCAAGCTATTTCACAAACAGTTGCCAGGGCACCTATACCCAACATGCTATGCCCCTGATCACGACCACTCTCCTGTATCTGACCGGTATCCCCACTGATATAATGAGCTATTGTTCCGTTATCATTGGCATGAAGATAAAAATCAACCGCCTTATTATACATTTCCTCATTATCCCATAAAATAGCAGCTGCCATATAAGCTTTAGTCACAATAGGTCCCCAATTCCCATTTGTATAAGGCTTACGATGGTAAAAATTTTCCATTACAGGCAAGAACACTTCCCTTATCATTCTACTGATCTCATTAAACTGAACAACTGTCATCTTTTTATAAGTATGACGCAGTATTTCAGTAGCATAAATAATCTTTAATCCTTCCAACCCCACCAACAAAGGGGCATCATTCGTTTCCGGAATTCTTTTAAGTGTTCCGGCATAGCCTAACAATAATTCCAAAGATTTCTCGGCATGAGTCTTTTCACCAGTCAAAACCCACATCAATGCATTCTGATAGACTGCACTAAAGTCTTGCTCCATTTTTGATTTTGTATGACGAAACTCACCATCTCTTGAAATGATTTCAAAAGGTCCGAAAGGCTGATAATCCGCCTGAGAACAATGATGACTTTTCAATAATTCAAAAGAACCATAGGCAGGATATTCCTTATCAGCGATTTGAGCACGCATCCGCTCAATGCTTTTTGTGTATGTAATATTCCCGGATGCACAAATTTTCGGGCCTGCATCTCAAGTCCTATACTCAAAAACAGACAATAGAAACCCAATTTCAACAGGACTGATATTTTAAACTTTCTCATAACCGCTGCTGCTTATAGTTTTTGACAGATTTTATATTTCCATCGTCAGGAACTAAACGAACTGCCCCCCCCCCGGATGCTTTCAAACAAAAGTTTAATTTCGTCTTGTTGCTCACACGATAAGTAGAAACTCTGACTTTAGTACGTGTTTTCACTGATTTATCCCCATCCGTATAAATTTCCGCTATGTAGTTCTTTCCTTCGGGCAAGAAATCCAAGCTTACAGATAAAACACGCTTCTCATTATTTGTTATCGAACCGATAAACCATTCCTCTCCTTTACGACGGGCTATAGTAATAAATTCACCGACCTCCCCTTGCAACACTTTTGTATCATCCCATGTAGTATATACATCATCAAAGAATTTCAACTCGGGTTCGTCTTGAGAATCTGATGGTTTATCATACCAATACATATATTGCACGGACTATAATAAACTGCCGCCAAAGCCAATTGATGCGCAGGAGTGGTCTGGATAGATTTAGAACGAGGAACACCATAACTATCCTTGTCTGCATTCAAGCGACCGAAATCCTGACGATAGTAACAAATGGTATAATCCGCCGCTCCAGCTATAAACCGGGTAAAGGGAAGAGTAGCATTATGTGTTGCATCAGGAAATTCCTCATTACCTCGGATACCTTCCTGAGTCATCAGATTAGGATATGTACGACTGAACCCTGTAGGACGGTACTCATCATGTACATCAACCATCAAGCCATAATCAGCACATTTCTTGATCGCTTCATGCATCCATTTAGTCCATACTTGTGATCCCACCTGTACGAAACCAAATTTAATACCCGCTATCCCCCAAGACTTATACAACGGAAGAATCTCATCCAATTGCTGTTGTAATGCACGTTGATTAACATACAGGATAACTCCTATACCCCGTTCTTTAGCGTAAGCTACCACCTCTTTCAGGTTCAAAGCATTTATATCCGGATTTCTACGAGGGTCTAATGTCACTGTAGTAGCATCAGAAACCTTGTCATATTCAAATCCATACCATCCCGCATCAAAATGAATATATTGCAGATTGCGTTTCACGGCAAAATCGACCAAAGCTTTTCCTCCTTCTGTAGTCAATGTCACTTCACGCACCACTTTTCCGGGTTTTATCCATGAAGTATCCTTTATTTTACAAGAAGGGTTCAAATTCAGAATCAAATCATTATGTTCCAATATTTGTCCCGGTTTATCAGCACACATAATCACCCTCCAAGGAGTATGATAAGGAGCAATATCTTCTACGGGACCATACATAGCAGATTGAATCGTATTCTTTTTTTCTGTCGATAACTTGAATTTTGTACGCACATAGTCTACCACTTGCGCTTCAGCCAGACATACGTAAGGACCTTCAGGTAATGTCAAAAGCAACGGACGGTCTGATTCACCGGGCCATCCTTCCAATGGGAGAAATTCATAAGGAGTCTGAGCCCTGGATGTAAAGTAAGCTTTTGTTCCTTCCGGTAAAGTATATTCAGTAATTCATCTGTGATCTTCAAATATTGTCCGCCGGGAAACCGATAACGGAATGCAATCCCTTCATTATACGCCCGTATATCCAAAACCAACTTGTCACGAGAATTCTGACGGTTAATGACTACCGACCAAGCTTTATACTGATCTTTTATGGTGCTACGTTCTCCATATACAGGATGCCAGACAGTATCCTGTTCGGCAGTTGTCATGTCACCTAATGACAAATGATCACGCCATATAGTATTAGCCTTAATACCCAATAAAGATGGTTTTATCGTTTCTTTAGCATTCCAATTCAAAGAATAATGCAAGTTCCCACCCTCATCACTTAAAGTAAACTGATACTTTTCATCCGGCGAGGACATCTTTATCTCTTTTGCCTGAAGGATGGATAAAGAAAATACCATCCATAATACACCTATATATAATCTTTTCATCATACTAACTATTTATACCTTGCAAAGTTATACATTTATAGCGTACTCTCTATTTTTTATGTCATTGACAGATTAAAAAACCGTCTTTACTATAGATCAACAAAAAAGGAAGAATACGCTATAAACTTATTATAATATTAAGATAATTCAATTACTCCCAACCCGGATTATTTCCTAATTCCTGACCGTTGGATAAAGTATTCAACCATGTAACAGGAATAGGACGAAGACCATATTTACTTTTAAAGGTAGCTTCACTTAATTGGGTCTGAATCAATCCACCTGTAATATTAGTGACATCCCAATTGTATTTCAAAACTCTTTCTGCCAATTTTCCTGTACGCTGCAGGTCATTCCACCGTGGTGCTTCTCCATAAAGTTCCAATGCTCTTTCATCCAATACATTGTCTAATGTAACAGTACCAACATATTCTTGCAGTCCACCTTCCGGAGCATTATTCATGGCACGTTTACGTATCTGATTTATATAGTATAAAGCATTAGAGTTATCTCCCATTTTAACAGCAGCCTCAGCAGCAATTAAGTAAGTTTCGGCCAATCGGAACAAATAAATATCACGAGTTCCATTTTCTACTGTTCCCGAACTGTTATAACGGGTATTACAATCTTTAAATTTCCAAACAGGAAGCCAAGCGCGTGACTTAGAGTTAAAGCTCTGATAACCTGTTTTATAATAATCATCATTACCGGCAT
>ERZ791624.287-NODE-287-length-36693-cov-5.375948_pt1 | contig 36693 bp, 63 predicted proteins | sample MGYA00510058_ERZ791624 | MGnify/ENA primary metagenome ERZ791624 (study PRJEB30046, sample SAMN00715158) | human gut metagenome | study: EMG produced TPA metagenomics assembly of the A metagenome-wide association study of gut microbiota in type 2...
GGAAGGGAAAGAGTACCTTGGTACCGCCGTAAATCAGCTGACGGAGGAAGCAGGAACGGACCCGGCAGTGTATAAGTGGGTCAGAACCAAAGGCGAACAGGGAGAAAAGGGGCAAACCGGAGCGCCGGGCGAAAAAGGAGACCCCGGAGAAGATGGATACAGCCCAACGGTAGACCTTAGCACAGGCGAATCAGGAAGCACGGTGTTAACTGTAACCAATAAAACCGGACCGTCAAGCACGGAGCTTAAGGACCAAGCAGCCCGGAACGATGCTAATGATGCCCGCAATTATGCAGATAATTACATCAATTACGACGAAACCGGAACGATGATAGCAGCGGAAGCCGTAAAACCAATAGCAGCCACGAAAAACAACGTTCTACTCACCGATAAGGATGTACAGATTCGAGACGGTCAAAAAGTGCTTGCCTCTTACGGGGAGAACATTGACATTGGCGGGGAAAACGAACAGCATGTAACAATCGCAAAAGACAAAATGGCGGTCTACGCCGGAACAGAAAGCTTATTCAGCGTTGACAGCTTCAAAAGCGGCACGGAAATAATCAGCACTTGGATTAATACAGATAAGCTTACGCCGACCGAAGATATCTACCCGGAAATATCAGACAGCATCGCTTTTTCAGTAGAAGATATAAATAGAACGATAGACCTAGACGGAAGCTATAGCTATTCGTATAATTACAGCTTCTATAATAAGGGCGCTAAGCGAGTATGGTTTGAGCTTGAAGGCGGAGAAACCATAACGATTAATAAGGCTGTTAGTGGTAATAGCCTCCATTACGAAGAATTTAGTAATAGTGGTAATGAGTACTTTAATGGCTTTACACTTGATACAAGTGAAAAAATTACGAGAACTGATATCATAGCACTACGAGCCGCATACGATATAGAGTTTAACCCGGCTATTGTAGACATTGGACAGTATCGAACAAAAGATGTTATCAATTATCAGGGGATGAATTTGTATGACTTCAAGGCGCTAAAAATAGGGTCCGGAATTGCATCCGAAAACAATAGGAGAGATGCGTTCACAGTCGACTTTCTTGGAAACGGCTATTTCGGAAACACGCTGAATGTTGAAAAAGATATCCGTGCTATGTATGTAGGCGCAATGCAAATTAATGCTAATAAGATATCCGCAGAAAACATTTCAGCAGATAATATTACGATGAATATTCTGAGAGGCACAGGGCACTCTAAGGGTACTAAAGGAACAGTTACGGAAGTAAAATGGTCACTGTACGGCAAAGTGGCAACGGTAGAAGCAACGTTTAAGGCGACTAGCGATATTGCCGCCGGCACGGATATGTGTACAGGAACATTCACCGGCATTCCAACACCAATCAACAGCGCAAGAGGCGCTGGAGCCTATGGTAAAAACCCTATGATTTTCAGTATTGGAAACACGGGGGTGTATTTTGCACGGAATTGTGGTACCGGAAAAATCGGTAGCGGTAAAACGACAAAAGGCGTGCTTGTGTATTTGACCGACGGAACCATGCTGTAACCGTCAACAAAAGCCTAGAAGTCTTTGGAATATACTTGACATATTACTTAATATTGTGTATAATATAGACAGTTGGTAAGGAAACAAATCAACGAGTAATGGGCAAACATAGAAAGGAGGTTATCATGGACGAGATGGACAAAAAAGAAATCAAGGAAGTTATTGAATGGTGCGATGAAAAAGGGCACAGCGAACACGAAATTCTGGAATTAATCCGAAGAATCGTCGGAGCAAATCAAAGAGAAGAAGAATAAAAAAAGAAGCCCAGCTTGAAAAACTGAACTTCTAACATCTAAGGTGTCAGGCTTGCCACTGGCACCCCCAAAACCTATAATTATTATAACAGGAACGGGAAAAATGACAAGCGAAAAAAAGTTTGACCAAATAAAATACCAGAACGAATACAACCGGAAAAATTATGACCATATCAATATCATGGTTGCCAAAGGGAAGAAGGATATCGTCAAAGCGAAAGCCAAGGAAAAAGGCGAAAGCATGAGTGAATACATATGGAAAGCCGTAGAAAAAAGGCTGTTAGAAGATGAATAAGTTAATTGACCGCCGAAAGGCGGTTTTTTATTTGAAAAAATGAAAGGAGCAAGAATGAAATCGGAAAAACAGCTCTATCAGTGGGACGTAAAACAGTATTTGACAGAATTGCAACCCACGGCGGAATTCGTAGATTACCCGATGGGTAACGAGGTAATCCGAATCAAAGCGGACGGCACCCGGTGCAGAATCCCGGACGAAGTGCTGCAGACCTACGGCGTAAAAACCTGCTATGAGCGTTACCCGGACGGAACCTTCCGGGCGTATAGTTTCACGGTGCTTTATGCGCCGAAACCGCCCGACTACATCTACACCCCGGAGGAACGCACCACATTCGAAGCTTTAACAGCCCGGGTGGATTCCGCCATTGAGGACATCAAGCGGCGGGCAGATTCCGGGGAGTTCGACGGAAAAACGCCGGTCAAGGTCGTTGATTACTACACCAAGGAAGAACAAGCCGTCCCGGAACCCCTGCAAGAATGGCTCCCGGTAGAAGCCGGCGGAACGGTCACATTCCGGAATGCAGACGAATCGAAGCAATTGCCGGTTCCTAATGCAGTAAGCTGGGTTAGAAAGCTGAACGAGGTGAATTAAATGGCTAAATTAGAAAAATTGTATGAGATTATCGACAAGGAAAAATTCGAGCCGGGCGGAACACTGGAAGAGCGGGTGTCCGTGCTGGAGGAAGTGCTGCAGGAGCAGGTAATGGCGGTTATGACCGCAAAAGAAGATGATTAACGGAATGCCACCGAAAAGGTGGCTTTTTCGTTGCCAAAATTCAAGAAGGGAGGTGCTACCATGCGAATGTACGTAACTACCGAAGATGTTCTTTGGCTTGCGGGTGCAATCGTGGCTATTTCAGCGGCAATTAAAGTCGTATGCGGCGCAATCGAACAATTCCGGAAGCCGAACAAAACACAGGATGCGAGAATCGCAGAATTGGAGCGGAAGGCGGTGAATGATTACAACCGACTCAACCAGTTGGAAGAGGGAAACATCATTACACAGCGGGCACTTTTGGCACTTCTGGCACATGGAATTGATGGAAATGATATCGAAGCAATGCGGAAGGCGAAAGCGGAGCTGACGGACTATCTAATCGAACGCTAGGATTGCTCTACAGCGCCATTATTTAGCTTCTAACAGTTTTAAATCAGTTAACCTTATAACTTATCACTAATATTTTTTTAAACGCTTAAAACAGCGGAAAAGGAGAAGAAAATGGATATTTCTATTGTAAATGATTACTTCGTACCGGCGGTAGTTGTGATGTGCCTTTGCATCGGTTACATCATGAGAAACTGGATGCCAACGGATAACAAGTGGATACCGACGGTGCTGTTTGCCGTCGGTATCGTATGCGGAATCGTGGTAGACGGTCTGACCTTTACGGCGGTAGTTTCCGGTGCAGTATCCGGACTGGCGGCAGTCGGATTGAATCAGGCTTTCAAGCAGGCATTGGGCTTGAATGTTCGCCCGGACATTGAAACCACCGACGAAGAGGTGCAGGATTACGAACTGGCAGAGGAAGAGGATGAAGCAGAAGAAGGTGAAGATGATGAGTAAGACGATTGCGGTACATTGCGGGCATGGCGTGAGCTTGGATGGAAGCTGGGATTCCGGTTGTGTATATAAGGGGCATTCCGAGGCGAAATTGATGTTAGCCATCACAAAGGCGGCGGTCAAGTATTTGAGAGCTTCCGGTGTAAAGGTTCAGTCGGATGCAGACCATGGCAACAACAAAAATATGATTGCCGATGTACGACAGGCGAACAATTCCGGCGTTGCCATGTACTTGTCTATCCACTGTGATTATTCCGGGGCCCCGAGGGGCGTTATGCCGCTGTACGTGTCCGGAAGCGGGAAAAAGCTTGCTAAGTGCCTTGAAAAGACCATTAAAAAAGATATGGGTATGAAATCACGGGGAGTACAGAAGAGAACTGACCTTTTTGAGCTGAACGGTACGGACATGACAGCGTGTATCCTCGAAACCGGAAGCATTAAGGGCGATTTGGCTACACTGAGAGACCATCCGGACAAGTACGGAAAAGCCATCGCAAAGGGCGTGTGCAGCTACTTAGGCGTAACCTTCAAGGATGGAAAGAAAAAGCCCAGTAAAGAAATCTACCGTGTAAGAAAAACATGGAAGGATGCAAAGAGTCAGAAGGGCGCTTTTTCGTCACTAGAAAATGCAAAGAAATGTGCCGATAAAAACGGCTACTCTGTTTTTAACAGTAAGGGAAAGGTGGTGTATCGTGGCAAAAAGTAGGAAGATAAACAGGATTTACGTTGTTATCAAGGCTGACCCCCTGCGGGTCAAGCCTTCTTACAAGTCGAAGCGGAAAAAGACCCTTGCGGTCGGAACGAAGGTACACGCCACAAGGATTAAAGGCTATTATATCTACGTTCCGGCACTTAAGGGATGGACCATCTGGAAGGACTCAAAGGGGCAGAAGTACGTCCGTCTGGTATCGGTTCCGAAAAGCACAAAGGTTGACAAGTTCCTATCTGCACTGAAAACCAACGCTGCAAAGATGATTAAGGCACATGTGAAGTATTCGGCGAACCATGCCTGCAAGAGCCTAGCAAGCGCCTTGAAGAACAAGAGAACGAATTGTGCTACATATGTTTCTTTTGGCTTGCAGTCAATCGGCGTGCTTCCGAAAGGAAAATACATTTGGCTCGATAGAAAGATTCACGGCTCCGGAAGCTCCACCATCCGGAAGAAAGCAAAAATCGCATACCCCCGGAAGTCGTGGAGGTATGCGAAGCTTAAGAAGGGCGACATTTGCGGCTTTGCCAATAAGCCACATACAATGGTTTATGCCGGCAAGAGTAAGAGCGGGTATCCGCTTTGGTATTCGGCGGGCGGTTCCGATGTGAAAGCCAAGAACTACGGACCGAAACGAAAGAAAAGTTATGAGAAGCGGAAAATCTATGTGAGAATTCGGTTAAAATAATGACTAACGAAGTAATATGGACAAAAATAGTGCTTGAGCGATTCATCGAACAAGCCAACTTATCGGAAGATGAGGAAATCGTGATTCGGACACGGGCGGCAGGGTGGAGCAGAATAAAGCAGGCAATGGAATTGAACCTATCGGTATCGACGATAGACCGGATTATCAGCCGGTTAAAACGGAAGTATGACGAAGTGCAGGCATCCGACCCAATCCTACCCCCACGGCAACGTGGAGTATACAAGTGAATAATGTGACAGTAAGGCGGCAGTTAATCGAAAGATTAGCTGCCGTCTTTTTTTTTATCATAAAACCATAACAAAGAAAGGAGAAAAGCCATGTACGGATTCTATCAGCAGCCATACGGCGGCAGTGAACAGCTTATTCGGGTAACTGGACTTGACGGCGCTAAAGCGTATCAGATGCGCCCTAATAGTGCCGTGGCGCTATTCGATGGTGCAGAAGATATCTTCTATCTCAAATCAACCGATGGTGCCGGTTTTCCAACGATTCGAGTCTTCCGATTCGAGGAAGTCACAGCTACACCGGCAGCAGCGACGGAGTATATCACCAAGGCAGAATTTGAACGTTTTAAGGAGGAATTTGTAAATGGGCAGCAGCATATTCAAGAATCAGAACAATCAAATCGGAGACCTAGCAAGCAAAGCAAGAGCCATGATGAATGATTCAAGGCAGATGCAGAGCATTATGGGTATGCTCTCCGGAAAAGGAATGTCGGCGGAGCAGATGGTCCGGTCCATCTGTAGAGAGCGTGGAATTGATGTGAATGAATTCATGCGGAACATCAAATAATGATTGACACGTTTTGACACGCCGGAAGCCTATTTAAAATTATCGCTAAATTTTTAAATCCAAACCAGTTTTAACACTTGCAAGTGAAAGTTATTTTAATTGTTTTTTTCGGAATATCCGAAGAAAGGAGAACAAAATGGAAAACATGAGCTTGTCTGATATCGCCGCTGTCACAAAGGACAATGATGATTATTTTGGCAACGGTGGAATGTGGATTTTCGCACTGCTGATTCTCATGATGATGGGCGGAGGCTATTGGAACAGGGGCAACAATCAATCTGAACCTGTCACCGAAGCGGGGTTGTGTAATGCAATGAACTTTAATGGTCTTGAGAATTCGGTCGGGAGACTTAATGATAGCCTTCAGAACGATTACATGGGCGTGCAGAACGGTATCTCGAATCTCGGTTACGAAACACTCCGAAACTTCAATGAGACACAGAACAGAATCTCAGATTGTTGTTGCATCACTCAGAGGGGCATTGACGGCGTGAATTACAACGGCGCAATCAATACGGCGAACATCAATGCGAACACTACAGCACAGACTCAGAAGATTCTTGACGCATTATCTCAGAACAAGATTGAGGCATTGCAGGCACAGGTTACGCAGCTTCAGATGCAGAACGCAATGTGCGGTGTCGTAAGATACCCTAACGCTACTACTTATTGTAGCGGCTCTAATCCGTTCGGTAACTGCGGATGCGGAAGCGCTATTTAATCAAGTGTAAAGGCATATAGCCAAGGAGGAAGTTATGAGTTGTAAAAGTGCGATTTATGCAGTGAACACCAGCACGGCGACGATTCCGGAAGGTGGAACCTATCAGCCGAATACAATAATTAGAAGGTTTGGTCAATGCTGTCAAATGGCGAATAATGCCATGGAGCTGAACGGTCAAGGCTACTATGATGTAGCTGTCACGGCTACGGTGGTAGGAACTGCGGTTGGAAATGTCACAATGGCGGTTTATCAGGACGGGGCGCCTGTTCCCGGAATGAATGCTTCACAGACTGTAAAAGCAATCGGTGATACCGTCACGCTCGGAACAAGTGGTATCGTGCGGGTGTACTGCGGAAAGAACAGTTCTACACTGACTGTTGTAATCGGCGGTCAAGCCGTAACCGGAAGCAATCTTGCTATCGACATTACAAAGCAGTAGAAGAACAAATGTTCTTGAAATGTGACGATTGGAGGTGTACAATAAGCCTGTACATAATAGCGTTCAGAGTCATTATTGAGCGCCTCCTTTCTCTTTTAACAATACGGTATTCAGAGAAAAGAGCCGGATTTCTCCGACTCTTTTTTCTATGCGACAAACTTGAGCGAATCAACGCTCACAATCAGCGTGTTCACATTCCGTCTGTATTGGTTCAGTAGGTGGCCAGTAATAACAAAGCAATCGGTGATATTAAACTTTGATGTGTCATAATCAACACAGCGAACGAATACGCCGTTGCAGTCAAGAACAAAATAATCGTCATACCTTCTAGCAAGCATTCTACTTAATCGAACAAAATTATCCATTGATACGCTCCTTTCCTTACATTTGATACGTTGAATTTTATCGGAATTGAGTGTGTGCCGCAATTCGAAAAATGCACTATTTTCAGATGAAATTGGTTACATTTTTGTCCGGTTGATATAAAATAGGTTGGGAGGTATGAAAAATGACAGTTGGAGAAATTATGAAGTACACAAGGAAGCGAGTAGGTAAATCTCAAACTTCCATGGCAGAAGCACTCAATGTAGAAGTTCGAACTATAGGTAGGTGGGAAAACGGAAAAAGCGAACCGACCGTGAGTGAAATGATAGAATGGTTTAGGACTGTTGGGGAGAACCCAATTCCATACATGTTCATATTGACATACCCTGATGAGTTCGCATTGGAAGAGAGCGAAAATGCGGATAACGTGGATCGCTTATACGAGTTAATGTCCGAAAACCTGACCGCCGAAGATAAGCTCGCATTGGTGTATATCTATTCAGGAAATCATGGGTCAAGTCCAGCTTCAGTAATACAACTCACGCTTGCTCATTTGTGCAACCCTTTAGGCGCACGTATTCTTGTAGCAGAACACATTGTAGAAGACTATAAGCTGAAGCTAATGAATGATGAAATAGAAGCTCCTGAAGAGTTTCGCCCAAATTTAGCAATGCTTGAAAGAGCTATAGATGCTGCGAAGGAATCGTACATAGACGGAAGGAAGGGATATAGCAGTCCTTCCCCCGAAGATGTAACAAGTGTGTAACAAAATAATTTATAACTTTATATAACAATACATAACACCCCTATCGAAAAATGCAGAGTTTTCAACATTTTCGATAGAGATGTTATTAGGTGTTATCCACTTCACAAATAAGCTTTTCAAGGCGCAATAATCCGATGGTGTTGTCTATGCGGTTGCGCTGGTCGTTGTAGGTGTGAATCGTGTTTGGGGATTTATTGTTGATAACCTGACTCCATACAGCATCGCACATGTCGGAAACAGTTCTGCATTGGGCGGATATTCCCGATATTGACTCAACCCATTCATTTATTTGCTTATTTAAATCTCGTTTTGTGGAAGCGTGAAACACTTTTGATTTCTGCTTCCTTTTTCCTACATAGTCTGTGTTAATATCAATCCACACTCTGTACTTATTCTTTTCAAGCTGTTTTATATGCATGACTACTTCCTTTTGTTAATCACAAAATCAATATAATCAGATACGTTTTCCATATCGGACGGAGATAAACTACTGATTTTGTCACATAGAATGTCATAAGGTGTTTTTTCTCTATGTTCATCATCAAATGTTTTTAACTCATTCCAGCCTGTTAAATAGGATATGGAGCAGTTGAGCGCTTCCGCAAACTGTGGGAGCTTGTTTCGTGGAACATCACCGTTTCCAGTTTCTATTTTTGCAATGCTTGATTTAGATTTATAGCCAAGTTTGATTGCGAGTTGCGTTTGTGATGATCCTCTTTTCTTTCGCATTCTTCTGATATTTTCGCCAATGTCGCTATTCATAATATTCACCTTCTTTCAACGTCAAGATAACATAAAGCGCGACAACGTTAAATAAAAAATTACAAAATTGTAAAAAAAGTGTTGACGAAAAGTGTTAAGAGTAGTATTATGATGGTGGAAGCTGAAGAATATCGAACATTCAAGGAAAGGAGGTGCAAATTGATAAATACGAAAAAGTTGAACGATAAGATTGAAAGTTCAGGCATGAAAAAATCGTATTTAGCCGATGAAATGGGAATATCGAGACAAGCCCTGTGGGGGAAGATAACAAATAAGGTGAAATTTACACCGGACGAGCAACAGTACCTTGTAGAAAAGCTTGATATTCGGACAATGAAAGAGTTTCAGGATATTTTTTTTAAACGAGGTTGAAGAAAGGTAAACTTTGGAGGCTGTGATGTTTGTGAAGGTATCAGAGTTCGCGGAAATCATGGGGATTAGCACAGTGTCTGTATACCGACTGATTGAGAGCGATTCAATCCCGTACTACAGAGTTGGGAAGAGTATTCGACTCAATATTGATGATTTTCGTAAAGGAAAGGAAAAAGGTTATGAAGAGCTTCAGATTGAAGGTTAAAAAGTTCCTCGAAGAGGAAGCGGCTGATGAGTACAACGGCGACACCGTGGGAATGTACATCGGAGGCACGATTGGAACACTGATGGTGGTAGGAATGATTTTGTGGGGAGGTATGTAAATGAAAATTCACAAGGAAATCGTATGGAACAAGGGTGTTAACCCGAAGAAGGATGGAGAATATCTGATAGCGACGTTCTTAGAGGATGGGTCGTTCTGTACCATGATGAACACCAGCTACACAGTTAAGCACGGATGGAACACGTCGCATTGGGGGAATGAGCATTCGTGGGGTCAGAGTCCGCATGAAGGAGCTTATATGTGGGCAGAACTGCCGTTCTAAGCGAAAAGCCCATGCCGGAGCATGGACTAATCAACACAACCATCTTTATTGTATCACAAGGAGAACAAAAATGAAATACGAATGCGAAAATTGCGGAGCCTTTTACTCCGACGAAGACGTCACCGAGGAGGGCGAAATGAGAGAAGACTACCTCGGAGTCAGATTCTGGGCAACATTCCATTATTGCCCATGCTGCGGAGAAGAAGTAATCACGGATGAGGATTACGAGGACACCGAGACCATTGAGGATATCGACAAGTCGCTGTATAGCGAATGGATGAGACAAGCACTTTAGGAAGGAGAATGAAATGGAACTGAAATTCAGAAAACTCAGAGCGGATGAAGTCAACTGCCGAGTCCAGAAGATTCGGCAGAACGGCTTATCCTTGCTGTTGTACAAGGATGCAAGATGTGACCAGAACATCCTTGACGAGACCGTCGGGGCGATGAATTGGCAACGGCACCACAACAGAGACAACGCAAACTGCATCGTGTCTATTTGGGACGACGAAAAGAATCAGTGGATTGAGAAGGAAGACACGGGAACGGAGAGCCGAGCTGAGGAAGATAAGGGATTGGCTTCCGACAGCTTCAAACGTGCCTGCTTCAACTGGGGAATCGGTCGGGAGCTGTACACGGCGCCGTTCATCTGGATTCAATCCAAAGACTGCAACATCACCAGAGACGGCAAGTGTTACGACCGCTTCGAGGTCCGAAACATTGGCTACACCGGCGACAGAATCACGGCGCTGGAAATCTACAATACGAAGACACGGGCGGTTTGCTTCCGGATGGGTAATCCAACCAATGAACCGAGCGAACCGGAAGAACCGAGCATTGCGAACGAACGTATCAAGCCGCATGAAGCAAGAGTGATTAAGCGGATGCTTGAAGAGTCCGAATCGGACATTGACAGCTTCCTAGGCTATTACCACGTGGACACGGTCGAGGACATGTCCGAGGCTGATTATGTGGATGCCAGCTGGAAGCTTAACAAGAAGCTGGAGGGGATGAAGCGATGAAGTCAATCATGCAGGGGCAGAAGCGTTGTTTGATATGCAGAAGTCCATACGTGGAGAAGCACCACGTGTTCGGAGCAGCTAATCGGCAAAATTCCGAAAAGTACGGTTTGACCGTGTGGCTTTGTCACAAGCATCACAACGAACCGCCGGAAGGAGTTCACTTCAACCGGCGGTTCATGGACGAACTGCACGAATGGGGTCAGAAGCAGTTCGAAACCTATTATCCGGCGGAAAACTTCACCGAGATATTCGGTAAGAACTACGTGAGGTCTGCCGATGAAGATTAAAGATATCAAACTAGAGAATTCGCTATGGTCTGCACAACTTACCATAGTGAGCGATGACAGGCAGGAGCTGGAACGAATCTTTGAGAACGCCGGTAAGGTGGACCCGGAAAAAGAGTACACGGTGAAAATCGAACCGAGACGGAAGAAGCGTACATTGGATGCAAACGCTTACATGTGGCAGCTTCTGAACAAACTCGCCGAGAAGGTCCAAAACAGCCCCGTAGAGCTCTACAAGTGGTTCGTCCGACAATATGGTCAATACTACGTAATTCCGGTCAGAGCGGATGCGAAAAGCGCCTTTTCGGACGTGTGGAGCAGCCACGGGACAGCGTGGTTCTGTGATGATATCGGACCGTGCAAAAAAACGCTGGGATACCATAACCTAAGAGCGTTCTACGGGACGAGCGAATACGACACCAAAGCAATGGCACGGCTGATAGATGAAGTCGTGGAAGAGTGTAAAGCTCAAGGCATTGAAACCATGAGCAAGAAGGAAATCGATAACTTGATAGGAGGTCAAAAAGAATGAATAACGTAGTACTTATCGGAAGACTCACGAAGGACCCGGAGCTTGCCTACGGCGGTCAGAACAGAGACATTGCAGTATGCCGCTTCACGCTGGCGGTGGACAGACCTACACAGGACAAGGCGGCTGATTTCATCCGAATCGTCGTATTCCGGAAGCAGGCAGAGAACGCCCACCAGTACCTTGCAAAGGGCAGACAGTGCGCCGTCGAGGGGCGGATTCAGACCGGAAGCTATAAGGACCGGGAAGGAAAGACGGTGTACACAACCGACGTTGTCGCCAACAGAGTGCAGTTCCTTGGTTCGAACGGTTCCAGCGGTCAGCAGAAGCCACAGGGACAGCCCGAATTCGAACCGGTCCCGGATGCATTCGTGAACTGCGATGATGATATCCCATTCTAGGAGGTGAACGATGGCAGAAAGAAGAATGTTTTCGAAGCGAGTAGTCGGAAGCGCTAGATTCCTTAAGATGCCAATCTCAACTCAGTGTCTATACTTCCACCTTGGGCTTAACGCTGACGACGACGGAATCGTGGAGGCGTACACAACAATCAAACAGATTGGAGCGACGGAAGACGACTTGAAGGTGCTTGTGGCAAAGGGATTTTGCAAGGTGTTGAACGAGGACCTTGTGACCTACATCACCGACTGGCGAGAAAATAACAAGCTGCGAGCAGACCGGAAGACAGAAAGCATTTACAAAGACTTGCTGCTGCAGATGGTACCGGATGCGGATGTGCAGCAGGCACGCCGTAGGGCAGACCTTAAACCGCTTTCAGAAGATGGACGTCCAGTGGACGTCCAAGTGGCGTCCAATGGACCGCATAGGTTAGGTAAGGGTAGGTTAGATAAGGATAGTATAGATAAGGATAGTATAGATAAGGATAGTTATCACACACACATAGGCGGGAAGCTGAAATGTGGAAAACTCAATAATGTCTATCTGACACAAGAGCAACTGGACGAGCTGGACAGATTGATACCGTCTCAAGTGCAAAAGTATATCAACAAATTCGGTTGGTATAAGTCTATCAAGAATATCGAATCCTACGACGATTACGCTTGGATTCGTGGCTGGATGGACGAAGACGAAGCAATCGTCAAAGAACGCCGGAAGCAGGAAGCGGAACGATGGGATGCCATCGTCGAGGAGGAAGCCAATGAAAAGCCATAACCCGACCTACGGACTGTGGAACGACGGCGAGGACGAAGTCAAGAGCAGCAAAAAGTACGGCGCTAGAGCCCTCGACACGAAGACGGAAGAAGAAGTCCGGGCGAACAGGGTGCACGAATGCATCACCTATCACGCTGACACGGAGCTTCTCAAGAAGGGAATCATCCGAAAGGTGGATGATTAAAACAGTATACGTTATTTCTACATAAAACAAAAAATCGGTTATTTTTCAAATGTTGACAAGTCCCGCCCTTCATGGGCGGGCAAAGGAGGAAAAGTAGGATGGCAACACTGTACGAACTGGCAGAAGAACTGGCAAAATTCGAACTTGAAATGGACGAAGATACCGGGGAGGTATTGAACCTTGCGGACCTCGACAAGGTCGAGATGGAGTTTAAGGCGAAGGTCGAAGGTATCTGCCTCTGGATTAAGAACCTTAAGGCGGACGCTTTGGCATACAAGGCAGAAAAAGACAGCTTTACAAGGAAGCAGAGGGAAGCCGAGAAGAAAGCGGAGTCGCTGAGCCGATACGTGCAGGGCGTTCTCAGAGGTGAGAAGTTCAAAACGCATCGTGTGGCGGTCAGCTATAGAAAGTCCGAGGTGGTGGAGTGCTCCGACTTGTCAAAGGTAAGCGAGCAGTTCCTCAGGTTCAAGGACCCGGAGCTTGACAAGACCGCCGTAAAGAAGGCGCTGAAAAATGGTGAAACGGTAGAAGGCTGCTCTCTCGTCGAGAAGCAGAACATGACAATCAGATAGGGAGGTGGCAGGAATAGCCGTAGAACAGATTTTAAGACACCTAGGCGACTTGAAAAGTCGAGAGCCGATAAATTATACCAAAGGCAGAAAACAAACGAAATAGGAGCAATTATGAACGATAGAGAAAAGTGTCTGAGAGAGGCGTGCGAGATTGTGAACGGAGCACGGAATCAGACCTATGGGAACGTTGAAGATAACTTTGATAGAATCGCTTCCTTGTGGAGCATCTACCTTGACACCGCCGTAACGCCAATTGACGTTGCAATGATGATGGTGCTCTTCAAGACGGCAAGAGTAAGCACTGGTGGAGTTAACCACTACGACAACTACGTGGACGTTGCAGGATATGCAGCGTGTGCATATGAGATTACAAAGGAATGGAACGGTGAAAGTGATGGTAGCAACAGAGAAAACCTTGTCAGAGCTGATTAAGACCATGAGAACGAAGGAGGGCTTAACGCAATCGGAGTTAGCCATGGAGGTGTATTCGGATACAAGCTCGATTAGCCACTGGGAGCGTGGGCAGAACATTTCATGGTACAAGTTTCTAGAAATTGCGACGGCGCTAGGCTACACGGTAGACATTGAAGTGAAGGGAGGTGCAGAGTAATGTTCCGAGATTACGAACTTATGTGGAATGAGCTGAAAGCGCAGATGGAAGATTTACAAAATGAGAAGGATTCTATCGACCTTGAGGTCCTGATTGCGGTCATGGACCAAATCGAATTCCTTGAAGAAGAGGGAGATTTGGAGTTGAGATGGTGAGCAAATACAACAACAAGAAAACAGTCGTGAACGGTCAGGTGTTCGATTCGAAGAAAGAGGCGACCCGGTACAAAGAGCTTTTACTGCTGGAAAAGGCGGGGGCGATTCATGACCTGCGGATGCAGGTGAAGTTTACGCTCATTCCTGCACAACGTGATGAAGCGACCGGGAAGGTTGTAGAACGTGAGTGTTCCTACAAGGCGGATTTTGTCTACGAGGAGGACGGAAAGACCGTCGTGGAGGATGTGAAAGGCTTCCGGACGAAAGAGTATGTAATCAAGCGAAAGCTGATGCTGTGGAGATACGGAATCAGAATCAGGGAGGTATAGCATGGCAACTAGAAAATTGTTAGATAGTTTGATTGGGAAAGAAGTGTGTGTGAATTTGCTCGACAAAGACGAGTTTGTCGGGATTCTACACAAAACTGGTAACGAAACAGACCCAAATTTATATTTAATGAAAAATTATTATTACGTAGCCGATGATATGGGAAATGTTATAGGATGCTTGTTTAGAGCTTCTTACGTTAAGAAAATTACAAACCTTGAAATATAAGCGTTTGAAGCGTGCCAGGAAGTTATAAGTTAGTTAAAGAATAAGTGTTAGATGAGTGTTAGATGAGTGTTAGATGAGTGTTAGGAGGCGACAAGTTGAAATACAGAATGATGTGGGAATCGCTTAAAGATACGGCGGAAATCATGATTGAGGACGGAATAGTTGGGGAGGTGAGCTGGTGCACGCTGTTAGAGATGATGAAGGACGGCGAGGAAATGTTCGAGTCGGGGGAGTTGTACAACGGAACGGCTCTATTTACGATTGTTAAAGCTTTGGAATTCGGCTTTGCGTGCCTTGGAGTGCTAATGCTGGTACTGGTTTTCATGGGGAGGATTGCTTATGTGGGTTGATATTGATGATTTGAGAGCAGAAATAAGAAACTTGGAGCGACAAGACAGAAAAGGACTTTGAGGAGAAATGAATGTACACCTTAGGGCGTCGTACACGGGAATATTAGTTGGTTACAAAAAAGTTGAGCAAATACTCGATGAGCTGGAAGAAGAAAAGGTGAGAGCCGAAAAGCCGGAACAAACGCCACTTAGAAATCACGAGTAGTTTTTATAAGAAGGAGGAAGAAGATGAAGAATAGGGAAAAATACAGAGATGAGATTGTAAAGGCAATCAAAGACGGTGGTTCGTGCGATTTTATGATAAAGACGGTGAATCCGTTATACAGTGACGGCTGGCAGTGTAAAGACGAGCTCTGTCAAAGGGAGGAGTGTGAAGATTGCTTGAAGCTGTTCGCATTTTGGCTTGACGAAGAATACGAAGAACCGCCGAAGCCAGAAGTTGACTGGAACAAAGTACCCGTCGATACGCTGGTGCGGGTGCGGGACAGAGAGGAACAAGAGTGGACGTTGATGTATTTCAAAGGAATCAGCAATTTTGACCCTAGACACAAATTTGCGACGTGGTGTGATGGAGCGACAAGCAAAACAGCCTGTGGCGGGGACTACGTGATGTGGAAGTACTGCGAACTGGTGGAGGATGAAGATGGAAATTCAAGTATTTAGCAATGCAGAACTGGGTGAAGTAAGAACAACCGTGATTAATGGAGAGCCATATTTTGTCGGTAAGGATGTAGCTGAGATTCTTGGTTATGAAAGACCTACCAAAGCAGTAAGCGACCATGTTGATTCAGAGGATATAGATGGAGTCCCAATTCAGGACTCCATCGGCAGAATGCAGAATACTCATATTATCAACGAGAGCGGTCTTTACAGTCTTATTCTTTCAAGCAAAATGCCAAATGCAAAGAAATTTAAGCGGTGGGTAACGGCAGAGGTTCTTCCGGCTATTCGTAAGCATGGAGTGTACGCTGTAGACGAAGTGCTACAGAATCCAGATGTTCTGATTCAAGCCTTAACCGAACTGAAAAAAGAGCGAGAAGAAAAAGAAAAGCTTAAAGAAACGGTGGCGGTACAGAATCAGCAGATAACCGAAATGACACCCAAAGCCGGTTATTACGATGTTGTTCTGAATTGTAAAGATGTAATATCTACAACCGAAATCGCAAAGGATTATGGATGGAGTGCAAAAAAGATGAACGCACATCTCCATGAAAAGAAGATTCAGTTCAAGCAAGGGAAAATCTGGTTGCTATACCAGAAGTATTCAGAACAAGGACTAACATCGACTAAGACTAGCGTTTATAACGGTAGTGATGGTTTAAGCCATTCTAGCATTCATACATATTGGACACAGAAAGGAAGATTGTTTATTTACGAACTTCTTAAGAAAGACGGGATATTACCGATAATGGAGAGAAGATGAATAAGAATAAGAAAGAAATTATCGACGATTTGAATTATATCAAAAAGGCGCTCACAGAAGGCACGCTAACTCGGTATGATGCAATCATTTTCCTTATCGACACGATTGCTCGATACTTGTTTGTAGATGCTGTCAATGAAGAAGACGTAATGCAGGTAGGGAGCTGAAAATGGGGAGACGGTATAGCGAGCTTCCAAACGAGTTTTTCGAAGCCTGCTACTGGATGCAGAGCAGGGGAATGTCTATGAGGGTTGCGGCGGAGTTGGCAGGAATACCCACTTCAACATTCCGCCGCAACTACCCATACTGGGAAGGCTACATTTACGATTCCGACGGAAGGATTACAGGAGAGAAATGTTCGAAAACAAACAAAAGAAAATGATTAGCAGGATACTTGCCCATCATGGGTTTAAAAACCAGCTTATTAAGACCGTGGAGGAGCTTTCGGAGCTCACCACGGCAATTGTGCAGTACTACAACAAAGGACCGGGAGAGAGCCGATTAAGGGGCGTGCAAGAGGAGATAGCAGACGTATACATCATGCTAGAGCAAATCCGGAAGCAGTTCATGAGCGACTGCGAACTGAAAGAACTGATTGAGTATAAATTAGACCGAGAGTGCAGCAGAATTGAAGGGAGATACCATGAATAGAAAACTTATTGACCAATGGCAAAAAGATAGGGATGAAGTAATAGAGCTTTTGGATGTTGATAGATTCAAGGCGTTCTATCGGTTGTATCAGGATAACGTTTATGGTGGAAGACCGATGCCGAAAAGCGATAAGGTAATCATGGCGGCGATGTGCAAGATGGCGCTCGCCATTGAAACAATTTCAGAAGGAACGAAAAAAAGAGCTGCTGAATGGCTTGAAGCGAACAATTTCACGAAAGGAATATGGAGATGAGACGTTACAGAATCAGCACAGAAAAGGTCCGGAAGCGATTAGATGGCTCGTTCATCTATTCCTTAGACGATGGAGATGTAACGATTGCTTGCCGTGACAGGGAGGTGGCAATATTCCAAAAAGGGAATGCGGTTCGGATGCCATTAGGTCAGCTCAAGTGGCTGCTGGAAATGTGCGATGAGCACTACGACAATATAAAGTTTGCGGTAGAGATGTACATGCGGGCGAATCGTGATGAGATAGGAACGATAGAATAGGAGGGGACGAATGGCAGAATATGCACAAATTGCGGATGCAAGGCTCCGGAAGTTGGGCGAGGCGGAATGGGAAATCAAAGCTTGTATGCAGCGGATAGAAGAACTGGAGAATGTAGCTCAATGTTGTGGGTCTTTGAACATCACAGACAAGGTGCAGAATTCTGTCACCGGTAACAAGATGGAGGAGGCTGTCGTGGAGCTGCTGGAAGAGCAGGAGCGATTAAGAACGATTGCTTCTAACTGGGTGCAGCTCAAAAGAGCTATAATATCGGAGCTTGAATCAATCAATCCAACTTATAGAGACGTCTTGACACGAAGATACATTCTTAAGCAAAGCACGGAAGAGGCGGCGAAAGAGTTAAACTACTCGGAATCACACACCAAACGTCTCAAAAGGCAAGCGTTGGAATGCCTCGGAAGAGAAATTACAAATCATGATACCAGATGATACTTTCCTTTATGCTATTATGTATGTGGAACATAAGCAATCCTTTCTCCAAGAATAAAATGAGGAATAGTCGAGAGCGACCGCCGAAAGGCGGTTGTTTTCTTGCAGGAATTCTCAAAAGTATATGGCAATCCACAGCAATCATTGGTATAATCACATTGAATATTTCTTTTATAATCGAAAGGGGAAAACAATGAGAAAGAAAATTATTGCGCTGCTTATGGTTGCTATGGTTGCAACGTTAGCCGGATGCGGTTCTTCCGGAACGAAGGAAACAAAGAAGGCGGAAGAAAAAAAGCCAACCTATGAATCCGTGTACAAGGAGTACAGCCAGAAGATGAAGGATGCTACACCTGGGCTGATTGAAGAGTACAAGAAAGAGGCTGATGGTGTATCCGACGTGAACAAGCTGGCGAACATCTGTACAAAGAAGACAGAGAAACTTGCAAGCATATGCACAAAGGGCGGAAAGAGACTAGCCACAATCCACACAAAAGAAAACGACGATGAAGAAAAGTACAATGAGTGGATGAACAAGCTGACTGATGTATATCAGGATGAAGCACAGAAAATAACCGAAGCATACCAAGACAGTGTGATGGGATAAACACAATAATAGTCGGGGCGAAAATCGCTCCGGCTATTTTATTTAGTCAACCGCCGGGAGGCGGTTTTTTGATGCAAAAAATATGGAGGTCACATGAAAGTTGAATGTGTCAAAATCGGAAAAGTAAAGCCGTATGACAAGAACCCACGAAGGAACGATGATTCGGTAGAGTTTGTGGCGAATTCAATTAAAGAGTTCGGATTTCAGCAGCCTATTGTTGTTGACAAGGATATGGTTGTTATCGCCGGACATACAAGACTTAAGGCGGCGAAAAAATTAAAGTTGAAAGAAGTCCCGGTGATAGTAGCTGACAACCTAACAGACGAACAAGCAAAAGCCTATAGGCTTGCGGATAACAAGGTTTCGGAATCGTCTGAATGGGACTTTGAGCTGCTGGACGATGAGCTGAACCAGATTCTCAATATCGATATGGATGATTTCGGATTCGACTTCACGGAAGATGAAGAAGATGAAGAACCGGAAGAAAAACACAACGAAAGAGAACGGACCGGGAACGCTTACAACCTATCGGAATACGACCGAGTCAATGCGGTTGGTGACTATGATATTCCACGGCTGGACCCGGTAGATTACGTGCCAAAGGACTTGATACCGTTCAATTACATGTTAACGAGCAACGACTATGGCAGCGGGGTACACTTTTACGTTGATGATTATCAATTCGAACGTATATGGAATTGTCCGGATGAGTACCTAGATAAGATATCCAAATTCGACTGCATGTTAACGCCGGATTTCAGCTTGTATATGGAAATGCCTATAGCAATGCAGATATGGAACACGTACCGGAGCAGGCTTATTGGTCAGATGGCACAAAGACGGGGGATAACGGTTATCCCAACGGTCAGTTGGTGCAGAGACAACAGTTTTGACTTCTGCTTTGACGGGCTGCCGGAGAGAGCTACACTGTCCGTCTCGACCATCGGAATCAAGAAAGAAGATTATAACTTTGGAGTGTGGAAGGATGGAATGGATGAAATGCTGCTGAGGTTGCAGCCGAAAAGGTTGTTGGTGTACGGTGGCAAAGTTCCATATGATTATGGCGATACGGAAGTAATTTATTATAAAAACAAGACAACTGAACGAATGAAACAGAAGGGAGATGTGGTATAATATGGGTGGTAGAGGAGCATCTGGAGGCGGAAGATTAGCCGGTGGTGGTTTGAATGCTGGCGACATAACGGGGCTAGAAGACCTTGTCAGCATGAGAGAGGGAAAACCACGAGAAATCGACGAAGTGTTATCTGTTGGTAAGGACGTGCACGACAAGTACGGAGAAGACATTGACAACTTGAGCGCAGCAACACTCAAAGAAAGCAAATCCGGCGTGCTCGGATTCTTTGATGGTGGCGGTGGAATCGCTCTTAACAAGAGATATTTGGATTCAAAGAAAATGGATAAAGTAATAGACGAAGCGATAAGTGATGGGTATCATCCACCAAGAGGCAAGAAAACAGGCTTACAGTCAGTCGCAGCCCATGAATACGGTCACAAGCTGACGGAAGCGGCAGGAAGGCGGCACGGAAAGTCACTGGATGCCATGGCGGATGAAATTGTTAAAGAAGCAAGACAGACGACGGGGCATAGAGGTGTCGTAAAAATGGCATCCAAAATCGGTAAGTATGCAACGGTGAGCAATGCGGAGGCAGTAGCGGAAGCGTTCACGGATGTTTACTGCAACGGAGGAAGAGCCAAAAGGGAAAGTATCGCCATTGTAAACGCACTGGATAAGCGTTTTGGATTATAAGGAGGTAAGAAATGAAAAAGAACAGAGAAATCACGTATTCGGAGCCGGTAGATTATATTCCGAAAGAATTGCGGAAGAAATACAAAATCGGAGAGTTTGCCGATGAAGAGGACGACGAAGAAGAGAAAAAGAAAAGCAAATAGAAATCGTGAAAGGGACTTCAAAAGAGGTCCCTTTTATAATGCAATAAACAGGAAAGGAAATTAGATTCATGGCAACAACAGAAAATCTAAAACCGCCAACAAGCACGAGCGAAGCAAGGAAAAGAGGCAAAAAAGGCGGCATTAAGTCGGGCAAAGTCCGAAAGGAAAAGAAGGCGATGAAAGAGACCGCCGAAATGATTCTAGGGCTTACCTTAAAGGACGGAACAGTAACCGACCTTGAAGACATTCAAAGCATGGCAGCAGCCAATGGGAAGAATATCACGGTTCAGGATGCAATCATCTTGAAGCAGGCACAGAAGGCGCTGAAAGGTGATATCAGAGCGGCAGAGTTCATCAGGGACACCAGCGGAAACAGACCGACCAACGAACAGAGAATGGATGTAGCCGTGGACAACGGATTCATCGAGGCACTGAACGCTGCAGTTGAGGAAGTGGAGCAATGTTCAAATGGCAGCCACTAAGTCCGAAACAGTTCAATATCTTCTCATGGTGGAATAGCGGTAGCAAGTATTCCGACATGGACGGAATCATTGCGGATGGTTCCATCCGTTCCGGAAAGACCGTAGCGATGGGAACAAGCTTCATCATGTGGGCGATGGAATCATTCGAAGGGGAGCAGTTCGCCATATGTGGTAAGACATTAGGAGCGCTAAGAAGAAACGTGCTCTCACCGATGCAGAATGTTTTACCAGATATGGGTTATGAAATATCAGAGAGCCGCCTCGAAAACAAGTGGACGATTAGGCACGGAGACAACGTGAACACCTTCTATCTTTTCGGCGGAAAAGACGAAAGCTCACAGAATCTTATTCAGGGCGTCACGCTTGCGGGGGTCCTATTCGATGAAGTGGCACTGATGCCGGAATCGTTTGTGAATCAGGCAACAGCACGTTGCTCTGTAGAGGGTTCGAAATGGTGGTTCAACTGCAACCCGTCAACGCCGTTCCACTGGTTCAAGGTGAACTGGATAGACCGGAAGGAAGAAAAGAATCTTTTGTATCTGCATTTCGAATTGGATGACAACCGGAGCCTATCGGAGCATATCAAGGATAGATACCGGAGCATGTATCAAGGCGTGTTCTATCGGCGGTATATCCTCGGTGAGTGGGTAGCAGCGGAGGGCATTATCTATGATATGTTCAACGAAGACAGGCACGTTACAAAAGAGAAATATAAGCCCGTGGGCGACGTTTACGTGTCGTGCGACTACGGAATACAGAATGCAACTGTTTTCCTTATGTGGGCGAAAATAAAAGGCATATGGACATGCATTCGGGAGTATTGCTATTCCGGGCGGGAAAACCTAAAGCAGAAAACGGATGCAGAATTTGTTCAAGATATGAAGATGTGGCTAGACGGCACGATACCGAAAAGGATTATCGTTGACCCGTCAGCCACTTCTTTTATTGCAGAACTCAGGAAGAATGGTTACACGGTCAAGCGTGGCATGAACGACGTGCTGGACGGCATACGGTACACGTCAACCGCACTTGGAAGAGGAGAACTGATGTTCGTTTCCGATTGCGTGAATACCATTCGGGAATTCCATTCCTATATGTGGGATTTGAAGTCAGCGGATGCCGGAGAGGACAGACCACTGAAAGAGCATGACCACTGTATGGATGCGATGCGATATTTCACTTATACGATTATGAGACAAGAAAAAGTTAAAGTAAAAGGATTCAAAGAGGGAATCTAATGTACAGCAAAAGACCATATGAATTACCAAAGCCAATCACGGCTGACCCGTCAATACTGGAGCACATCACGCCTCAGTTGATTGAGGGGTACATCAATAAGCATGAAAGCAAATTCAAGCGCTATGAATACCTTGAAAACCTATACAAGGGGTTTCACGACGTATATAGACAGCCGGAAAAGGAAAACTGGAAGCCCGACAACAGGCTGGCGGTAAACTTCCCTAGGTACATCACAGACACCTTCCTAGGCTATGCCTACGGTGTGCCTATTAAGTGCACAGCACCGGAAGACTCAGAGGATGAGCGGCTGGCAGAATTCTACCGCAATAACGAAATGAACGACCATGATTCAGAGATGGCGAAAATGTGCTGCATATATGGGCACGCATGGGAGTTCTTCTATCAGGACGAAGAGACCAATACCAAAGTAGTCGCCTATAATCCGAAAGACCTATTCTGTATTGTCGATGATACAGTACAGCGCCGGGCACTGATGATGATTCAGTACGGGCGGCACACGGTGGACGGCGTGAACAATGGCGTGCTTTACGGCATGGCAGCCACGGCAGACACGATTTATTATTTCGACAATGGAAAGTTAACCGGCGACAAAGAGAACCCATACGGCTTAATCCCATGCGTTGAGTGGCGACTGAACGAGGAGCGCATCGGACTTTTTGAGGGCGTGGCTGGACTGGTGGAAACGTACAACAGGACACTGGGAGAAAAGGCAAATGATGTTGATGCTTTTGCGGAGGCTTATTTGGCTGTCATTGGGTCCGAGCTTGACGAAGAAGACGTGTACCGCATTCGGGACAATAGAATCATCAATCTTTATGGCACGGACAACGCAAAGGATATTTTGGTTCAGTTCATGACCAAACCAACGGCAGACGGAACACAAGAAAATCTGTTAAACCGACTTGAAAATCTGATATATCAGATTTCTATGGTGGCGAACATCTCAGATGAGCAGTTTGGCAACGCAAGCTCCGGTGTAGCTCTAGCCTATAAACTACAGGCAATGAGCAATCTAGCCGTCACATTTGACCGGAAGATAGAAAAAAGCCTCCGGAAACGTTTCAAAATTTGGTCAAGTCTATCAACCAACGTTGCTAGTAGAGACGTGTGGCGGGATATCGATATTAAGTTCACACGAAACCTTCCGAAAAATCTGCAAGAGGAAGCACAGACCGCTTCACAGCTTGAAGGTATCGTGTCGAAGGAAACGCAGCTATCCGTTCTTTCCATCGTTCCGGACGTGAAGAAGGAAATTGAAAAGATGGAAGAGGAAGAAGAGGAGCAGATGCAGCAGTTGAGCATGTATCAGCAGACCATGGGGGCAGTAAATGGCGAAAACAGCGCAGGAAATATTTCTAGCACGGACGAAGGAGAATCGGGATTACTGGAGAAGTAGAGAGGACCGGCAGGCGGTTGTAAACGAGCATACGATGAAAAACATCGATGCCGAAATTCAACAGATATACGAGCGGATGGTCCCGGAAATCCAGAAGGAAATTGAATCGTTCTATCAGAGGTACGCCGATAAAGAGGGAATTAGCCTAGCGGAAGCCAAAAAGAGAGTGTCGAAGTTCGATGTAAGGGCATTCGAGGCACGAGCGGCGAAAATGGTCAAGGAACGTGATTTCAGCAATGAGGCTAACGAGCTTATGCGGCTGTACAATGCGACCATGCGGATTAATCGGCTGGAGCTTCTAAAGGCGGATATCGGCTTGCATATGATAGACGGATTCGACGACCTAGAGAAGCTGACCGGAGAAAAGCTGACCGAGGAAGCCGTGAAGGAGTTCGAGAGGCAAGCGGGAATCTTGGGGCATGGCGTAAAAGGTGCATTCGAAAGAGCTAAAAGCCTAGTGGGGCAGTCCTTCATGAATGCCACATTCAGCGAGCGCATATGGAGCAATCAGGAAGCCTTAAGAAATAAGCTATCCACGATACTCACAAAGGGCTTGATTGGTGGGAAGAGCTATCAGAGCCTTGCGGCGGAGATTCGGAAGGATTTCAGCGTTTCGGCAAGGGAAGCAATGAGACTGGTTCGAACTGAAATGGTCCGTGTGCAGACACAAGCTCAGATTGATTCGTACAAGGCGAACGGATGGGAAGAGTTCGAATTCTTAGCATACGGCACGGCATCGTGTGAGATATGCAACGCCCTAAACAAAAAGCACTTTAAGATAGCCGATTTCCAACCGGCAGAGAATGCGCCGCCCATGCATCCGAATTGCAGATGTAGGACGGCGCCGTACGAGGATGAAGATGAATATCAGAAGTGGCTAGATTCGTTCGGAGATAATAGAAACTATGCAAAAGCTATCGACAAATTTATAGAGCCGGATATAACTAATTTGAAAGATTCAGTTCAATTCACAAAAGAAGACATTATAGAAGAATTGTTGCTAAGTCCAGTCGGTAGAGATACAATAAGAGCAATAGAAGAAAGCAATGTTATAATTAAAATTTCAGAAGAAAAACCATTTGATGGAGTTAGAGGATATGAAAAGGATGGAGAGATTGTCTTATATCCGAGAAATGCGAAAAACAGAACGGTAGCCGGACAAACATTGATTCATGAAATGGCACACTTTAGATTTAGGATAGGGGGATGCCAACACGCAGAAGCCGTATGTTTTGCAATGGAAAAAATGCATATTATGAATCGTGATTGGCTCACAGAAGAAGAATGGCGAAAAATGGTTGATTTGGCTAAATTTGCATATCCAGAGCTTGAATGGGAGGTAGAAGGTGGTGGAAACTTTGAACAATTCAATTTCGTCAAGAAAAACATTGACGATGGCAACCAAAAAAAGTGATAATGTCGCTTGCGACAGATGCAGCAATGGCATAATGATACCAGAAAATGAGAATGCTAAATTAAATCATTGTTTTAAATGCAGCCATTGCGGTTCGAGGGTAAATTTTGACACAATAGTGGATATTGAATAGGAGAAAAGCCATGGCGAAAGATGATATCAATGTAATCATGTATAAGATTCTCCGGTACCTCTATGAATGCAAGAAGGCAGGAATCAGACCAAGCGAAGAGGATATAGTATACAATTCAAAACTTTTGAATATTCCTAGGCTTTACTGGGAGGACGTTATTCTTGAACTTGGTGAAAAAGGATTCATCAACGGCATTCAAAAGAGAATCACGAAAGATGGAATAATTATCACATTTGGAGAACGGTTCGGAATCTCCATTGATGGGATGAAGTACGTCGATGAAAACTCAATGATGGCAAAAGTGGAGGAAGAACTGGGAGCCGCATTCAAGACGGTACTATCCGCATTACTCACACGATAGAAATAGCCTTAAAACGCATTTAAACGTTCTATAACAGCTTTTAAACGTAAGCTTAATAAATTATACCTATGAAAGAAAATCGCTCATTACAGGGCGATTTTTTATATACCCTTTTTCGGGTATGTCCAAGCATTTAAGACAATAAACTGTATGGAATATCAAGCATTGCGATGTAAAACACATGGAGGAAATTATGTCAGAAGAAATGAACAATCAGAACACAAACGCAAACACTGAACCGAATACCGAACCGAACACTCAGACCGAACCTAAAGGCGGAGCGGAGCCGGAAAAGAAGTATACGGATGAAGACCTCGACAAAATCATCGGACAGAAGTACGCAAAATGGAGCGAAAAAACCGATAAAGCTATCGAGGATGCCAAAGCGGAAGCGGTCAAGCTGGCGAAAATGAACGCAGAGCAGAAAGCCGCCTATGAATCAGAGCAGAAAGACCGCAGAATTGCGGAAATGGAAGCACAGCTGCAGAAAATCGCACTGGGCAAGGTTGCCGGGGAGATTCTCAAGGAGCAGGGCATGGATGCTACACAGGATATTCTGGACATGGTCGTAGGCACAACCGCAGAGGACACCAAAGCACAGGTGGAAGCGTTCGTGAAGCTGGTCAATGCACAGGTGGAAATCCGAGAAAGACAGCGGGCGACAGGTACCACGCCGAAATCTTACACCGGAGCGGAACCACTGAGTGAAATTGAACAGCGGATTGCAAAGTACAGGAAGTAAAAGGAGTAAATTATGGCAGGTGAAAACAATAATCAGGCAGTAAGACGTTATACCAAGGAGTTTAAGGACCTTATGCAGGCGGTATTCCAGAGCAGAGCGTTCTTTGGAGACTTTTTCGGTGGTGGAATCGAGGCACTGGACGGAATTCAGGAGAATCAGACCGCATTCAGCGTTAAGACTTCCGACATTCCGGTAGCGGTAGGCACTTACAGCACCGAGGAGAACACCGCATTTGGAACTGGAACGGGAAAGTCCAACAGATTCGGCAATAGAACCGAGATTATCTATACCAATGCGGATGTTCCTTACAGCTGGGGCTGGAGCTTCCACGAAGGAATCGACCGGAACACGGTTAACAACGACTTCAACACGGCGGTGGCTGACCGTCTCGAGCTTCAGGCACAGGCAAAGACGAACCAGTTCAATACCCATCACGGAAAGTTCATTTCCGATAGCGCTGCTGAGACAATCGAGGCGGCAGCACTCACCGAGGAGGAAGTTGTAAAGGCATTCAACGCCCTTGCAAAGTACTTTGTGAACATTGGCGCAGTTGGTACCAAGGTAGCAAAGGTTACGCCGGATGTATGGAACATCATTGTTGACTCCAAGCTCATGACAACCGCAAAGGGTAGTTCTGTGAACGTGGACAACAACACCGTGAACATCTTCAAGGGTTTTCAGCTTGAGGTGATTCCGGATGCAATGTTCCAGAAGAACGAGTGCATTTACGCTTACATCACCGGCATCGGTAAGGCGTTCACCGGCATTCAGACAGCTAGAACCATCGAATCCGAAGACTTCGACGGTGTAGCTTTGCAGGGAGCTGGTAAAGCGGGTGAGTACATCCTTCCGGCAAACAAGAAGGCAGTTGCAAAAGTAACAGTTACGGCAGCATAGGAGGTTAAATAATGGGATATGTGGTAATTCATCGGTTCGCAGACACGCAGGACACGACCGAGACGAAGAACGGTTCAATTCCGTACATTTACGAAATCGGTGACGAGTTTCCACGAGCTGGAAAGCGTGTGAATAATGGCAGAATTGAAGAGCTGGCGGGTTCGAAAAACAAGCCGGGCTTTCCACTGATTGAGTACACCGAGGAGTGCAACGCTAAAGCCGTGAAAGGCAAGAGAACGAAGTAGTCGGAAAGGCACGACATGGAAGATTTGTTAGAATTGCTCAATATGCAAAATGCCGGAGATGAACAGAGGAAGAAGCTGCAAACCATTATGGATATTACGAGCGACAGACTGAAAGTAAAGCTGGGCACCGATGAGGTGCCCGCTCAGCTGTCGTACATCGTGACGGAGGTATCCATTATTCGATTTAACCGGATTGGTTCGGAGGGGCTTTCTTCTCATACCGTCGAAGGCGAATCGCAAAATTTCAGCGGGGACGATTTCTCGCCTTACGAAAGCGACATTCAAGCGTGGATTGACGAAAACAAAGGCACGTCAAGAAGGGGGAGGATTCGGTTTATATGAGATTTGATACAGAGGTGTACTTTTACACGGAAAAGTCGAATTACAACGCTGAGACGGGCGATTATGACCGTGAGAAGCCATCTGAGGTGCCAAAGATGGCTTCCGTCAACCAAACCGAAACCGCAATGATTCGGATGATATACGACACCATACCGCAGGAATCGTTAACGGTCCGGCTGCAAAACAAATATGAGAAACCGTTTGATTATATTCGAATCGGAAAGAAACTCTACAAGGTGGACAAGCGAATCGACTTATACACCAAACAAGCGTTTATCGTTTCGGAGGTACAGCATGGGCGTTGATATTAAATGGGAAGGTCTCGACAAGCTGCAGGACAATCTCGAAAAAGCCGCCACACTGGACGACATTAAAAGAGTTGTACGGCACCAAGAAAAAAATCTTATCGAGACGGCAAGCAAGCACGCCGTGAAAGCAAGTGAGGGCGGAGTTTTTGCAGGTGGTTATTCCGGAGTAGAGCAATCTCTCGGAAACATTAAAAACAATCTGAAAACTGACCTATACGAAGAAGGGTTAGCGGTTGGAATAGGCACAACAGCAGAACACGCCGCATATGTGGAATATGGGACCCGACACATGCCGGCTGAACCATTCATGGAACCGACGGCACGAGAAGCAGGAGAGAAGTTTGTGAGAGATTTAAGGAAGTTGATGAAATAATGGATGCACAACAAAGCCTTTTTACAGGATTGAAATTGAAAATTGAAGCACTCGGTTTAAGCGTGTATGACGGCGGTATGCCTTCTGAGGATGCGCCATACCCTTTTGTGTATCTCGCCGACAACACGATGCGGGATATGATGGTTAAGGGAAGCGGAATCGGCACAGTATCGCAGAACATCCACGTTTGGCAGAACGATTCGAAGAAGAGGGGCACGCTCTCACGGATTGCTGCAGAAGTGATGGAGGTTTGCCGGGAGTTCGAGGAGTACGGCGGCACGGGCTACACATTGCGGAGCTTGAGTCAGAAAATCATCTCAGACAACAGCACGGCGGAACCGTTGATGCACGCAATTATCGAGGCAGAATATTACTACAGCTAAAGAAGGAGAAGAATTATGGCAACAGCAATTGCAGGAAAGAAAATCATTTATCTTTACCGACTTCTTGAGGATGCATCGAAGGAAGAAGCAAAGCAGATTGCATTTGTTACTGAGAACGGCAGAACGAAGTCGAAGGATGCGGATTCTACAGCAACGAAGGACGGCACTATTCGGACCCCAGCAACAGCGGAGGTTGAAATCACGTGCACTTCCATTCTGGCAAAGGGTGACACCATGCTGGACAAGCTGGAGTCTGCATTGGATAACGACAAATTGATTGAAGTATGGGAAGCAAACATGGATGAACCAGTTGAAAGTAAGACAAACCAGTACAAGGGCACTTATTTTCAGGGGTATCTGACAGAGATTGAGAGAACAGCAAACGCCGAGGACATGGTCGAGGTATCTCTCACATTCGGAATCAACGGAGCGGGCGCAAATGGCAACGTTACCGTAACAGACACGCAGGCAGACATGGCTTCCTATGTATTCAAAGACACTACAGTAGGAGCATAGGTTTTAAGCGGGCGGGGGACGATTGTTCCCCGCTTTTGGTATATGGAGGATTAAATATGTACGATATCGAAATCAACGGCACATCATACCCGGTTAAGTTTGGAATGAATTTCATCAGCGAGATTAATAAGAGAGTCACTGTTCCCATGGATGCATGGGGCGGCAAAGAAGAGAATGTTGGACTAAATTATTACATTGCAAAGCTCATGGATGGGGACCTTGAAGCGCTGCAGCAGATTCTTTTTGTGGCGAATAAAACGGAGACTCCAAAGCTGAATATCTCCATTCTTAATGATTGGTTCGAGGATGATATGACCGATATTGACGAAGTGTTTAAGAAGGTGACCGATTTTTTATCGGAAGCGAACTGTACGAAGAAGGCGTACAGGACAATCAAGAAAGCGGTGGAAGAGCAGAACCAGAACTAAAGTCGTCCATGACTTTTGAAAAGCTGATAGAAAAAATAACGGAAGATTGCTTCCGGTTTTTTGGCTTCCGGAGTTTCGATGAAGTGGACCGGCTGACGTTCCCGGAATATGAGCTGTTATGTAAAGCTCACAAGTTGAGCACGGTGGATAAAGACATGTGGGTGCACAAGCTCGCCTATCTCAACTTCATGGCTAAGGCAAGCCGGAAGGCAGGAAAGACACGGACCAAACCAGTGTATGAAACGTTTGACAAGTTTTATGACTATCAGAAGGCACTGGAAAAGGTAGAACGGGAATACGACACGGAGCGGAACGAAAGATTCCTTGCTATCAGCAGAAAAATGAAAGAAGAAAGGAGGGAAGAATGAGCAGTAGCGACTACATTGTAACCGCCGTCCTAATGGCAAAGGATAGGAACTTTCAAAGTACTTTCGAAGCGGCAAACAAGACAACGCAAACTCTCGGAGGCAAGATTAAAAGCGGTCTCGGATTCGGAGCACTCGCCGGAATCGGTGCAAAGGCGGTTGGCGTTGTGGGAAGCGGTCTAAAAAGTCTTGTCTCTGAGCTTGACAATACTAACAGTGCGTGGACGTCTTTTGCCTCCAACATGGCTATGTCAGGCATGGGCAACACGAAAATCAAGGAAACACAAAAAGACTTACAGGATTACGCAAAAAAGACCGTATACACATCAAAAGATATGGCGGCAACCTATGCGCAATTATATGCAGTCAATAGAAAAACATCACCAAGCCTTGTAAAAGGTTTCGGAAACGTTGCGGCGGCGGCACAGAACCCGGCGCAGGCAATGAAGACCTTGTCAATGCAGGCGACTCAGATGGCGGCTAAACCTAAAGTTCAATGGGAAGATTTCAAGTTGATTCTTGAGCAAACACCAGCCGGAATGTCAAAGGTTGCGAAAGCAATGGGCATGACCACCACAGAGCTTGTTAAGAATGTTCAAGACGGCAAAGTCAAGACAGAGGACTTTTTTAAAGCGATGGAAAAGTTGTCGGAGGATAGCGACCTATCTAAGATGGCGCAAAGCTATAAAACGATAGGGCAAGCGGCAGACGGCTTGACGGCTACACTCTCAGCCGGACTGGCTCCGGCGTGGCAGGTAGTTTCCGATGTTGCCATTGGCGGAATATCAAAGCTGATGAAAGTTGCAGGTAAGGGAATCGGTGGACTATCGAAAATCTTCAAGGGAACCGGAAAACAGCTTAAAAAAACAGCAAATTCCTTTGAACGGTTCGCCGGTACCCTTAGCCGGAACAAAGGCGTGATGGATATTCTCAAATTGACAGCAAAAGCCACGTCAACGGCTCTTAACGCCCTTCTTAAGGTCATTGAGAAGGTGTCTAACGGTCTGAATAAGATGATTAAGATAGAGCCTAGACTTCCAGAGATTGCTATGGGATTCGGTGCAATCAGCGCCATCATGAAAAAAACAACCGGAAAGGGACTTTTAAGGTCCATGGGGGAGCCACTTGTTAAGAAGCTGACCACAACGGTCAAGGGTTTGAACATCTTCAAGCGGAGCGCCAAAAAAGCCACGGAGGAAGTGGGCGAAACACTGGCAGAAGGTGCAGCCGGAATGTCAAACGCAGGAAAGGCGGCATCCTCGACAGGTGAGACGGTCAAAAAGGCAGGAAGTACGCTAATGCAATCTGCAAAGACGTTCCTTGTGTTCGGTTTGGCAATCCTAACAGTAGCCGCAGGTTTTGGGGTGCTCTCACAGGCGGCGGAAACGGTAGCTAATGGAGGACCGGCAACAATCGCCGTGTTCTTTGGAATGATAGTAGCCATCGGAGCTTTAGCGCTTGTTTTCTCCACTCTCGGAGAGGGATTAAATGCAGCCGTTCCGGGAATGGTCGCTTTTGGTGCTACAGTAGCACTTGTCGGTCTCGGTCTTGCGCTTGTCGGTGGGGCTGTGTACTTAGTATGCGCCGGCATTGTTAAGCTTTCAGGGGCACTTCCGGCGATTGCCAAAAATGGAACATCGGCAGCAGTCGGACTTGTCGCATTAGCCGGTGGAATGCTGGCGGTTGCTTTAGCAGCAGCGGCGGCAGGTATCGTTCTTGTGGCTCTCGGGTCCGTGGCTGGCATTGCAGCCATGGGAATCGGTGTTTTACTGGCGGCAGGTGTTGTCGTAGCAGGGGTCATGCTCATGTTTGCGGGAGCATTAAAGCTTGTCAAAACGCAGGTATCGGGCATCGCATCGCAGGCAAAAAGAGCGGCATCCAGCTTGAAACAGATGGTTACAAGTGTGAGTGTCGTTAAGTCCGGATTAGGCGCACTTAAGAGCCTTGCATCCGGGGCAATGTCAGCACTAAAGAGCGCTTTCAGTTCGGGAGCATCAGGGGCAAAATCGGCGGCGGCTTCCATCGGTAAGAATTTTCGTTCTGGCATTTCAAGCGGAATGAGAGGCGGAGTAAGTGCCGCAAGAAGTGGAATGCACGCAATCAATAGCGCAATGTCTGGAGAAGCCGGGAAGGCTCATACCGTAGGCGTTAACATCGGCAGGGGATTGGCTAATGGTATTCGTGCAGAAATTCCGGCAATCAGAGCGGCGGCGGCAGCAGCTTCAAGCGCTGCAACCGTGAAGATGCGGAAGACGACGAAGGAACATTCACCGTCAAGAGTAACCCGAAAGATTGGTGCATTCCTATCAGAGGGTCTTGTTATCGGTATGGAATCCAAGAAGCGTGATATCAGCCGTATGTCTGCAAAGCTGGCGAACATGGCTACACTGAGTCCTAGCAGAATGGCATTTGCCGGAGATTATAGCTTGAATGATACATGGGACTATACCAGTACCGCCAACTACGAAATCACGGTCGTGTCAGAGCTTGACGGAAAGGTGGTATCTAAGCAACTTGCGCCTACTATGCAGCAGGAACAGAACCGATTGACCACCAGAGCGAACAGAAGGAGAGGTATCAGATAGTGTACGTATTCCGAGACACAACGGAGGTAGGGACTTTATTGTCTCTACCTTCCGAGGCGGTAATGATTAATGGCGAATACATCGAAGATGAGAATTCATCGTTGTACATCGAAGGTTACCGCACATTGTATACAAAAGGCAGGGAGAGCCTAAAAAAGGACCTTAAAACAGAAGAAATCGGAAGCCGGAACGGAACGAAAATCAAAACGACAAGATACCCGGAGCGGGAAATCGTCGTTGGGTTTCAACTTGTCGCAGAAGATAACGAATCGTTCCGGAGCGCCTTCAACAAGCTGAATGGGATTCTCGATAGAGAAGAGAGTCAGTTCATCTTTCACGATGAAGAGGATATGTTCTTTGTCGGCACGCCATACTTTGAGGGCGATATCGAGGAAGGACGGAACGCCGTAAAAGGAGAGTGGACAATCTACTGTCAGGACCCGTTCAAGTATTCGGTTGATGAATATGAAGCGGAATCTTTCACGGACACGGACGGAAACACAACCATGATGGTTGAATACGGCGGAACGGTCCCGGCGCATCCGACATTCAAAGCAAGTTTTTACACAACAAAGCCGGAAGTTGACGAAACCAACGCCGATGATACAAGCTATCAAGGCAACGAAGATGAAAAGCTGGGTGAACTTGGAAATTGCGGATACGTTGCGTTTTTTGACAGCAACGAACACATCTTGCAGTTTGGCGACCCGGATATTTCCATTGAGAAGCCGGCAGAAGTGCAGCCTATCAGGGTATCGCAGGAGTTCACGCAGGCGGGCAACTTTGGCAGCGCTATTCAGCAGCTATGGAAGCCGAATCAGAGCGGCACCGGGTATTCCGGCGCACCTATCGAGGGCGGTTTTTATGAAGCATATGGCGCCAATTCCACGCCTTCCGGAACTACCAGCGGGGCGATTATCGGCTATAAGTGGGATGCCAAAAAGAAAACATGGGTTTCAAGTCCGGTGTCTGACAGTTCGGGAAGTTCGCCGAGTGTTAAATACAAGATGTACTACAAGGCGACTGGAAGAACAGCTAGTTCGGTAAAGCTCACGGTGGATATTACCGCCGTCGTTGGTTCAGTCAGCGGCAAGGTGAAAAAGAACTGGAAGAAAGCAAAGCTGCAAGCGGTAATCACGGTTGCTGGCAAGAGCCACACCAAGACAATCAAGGCAGGTGGTAAGTCATGGGGCAAAGGGTCGCACAAGGTGTCCTACACATTCACGGTATCGGATATTAAACAAAGCACGATTGACCTATCGTGTAAGGTTGAGGTGAAGGAATCCGGGGCGAAAGGTTCAGCAGGAAAGCTAAGCTCTAGGACTGGTAATACTATCACGATTCCGACTTATACCGACAAAACGCCGACCAACTATTTTTTGAAGTCCAGCTATGGAAGTGTAACACAGAGCGGATGGCACGGTGCAACAATCACAAGAGTGTTACCACCGGACGAGAACGGAACCATCGGGGCTGAATCCTATAGAATTGACGCATCGGTAAAGTTTTCTATCGGCTCTAGTGCCAATGATGTTACACAATGCGGAATGCTTGAAATAAAGGCGCTGAATAAGAGTAATGGCATAGTCGCAGGTATCCGGGCATACAAGGCAAGCAGGGGCAAGAATGCAACTATTCAGTACGTTTGGCAGAATAAAGTCGTTGAAAAGAAAACAAACTTCAACGCAGACAATAAGAATAGCAACCTTACTGTGCAGATTGAAGGAGGATTGTATCGGATAGCATACAAATTTGGGAGCGCTACAAGCGAATTTTACCCATTCCCGGCTATTTACAATTTCGAGGATACCAACGTTACAAAGGTTGTTATTGCCGCCTATCAGTGGAAGGCGCAACCGCCGATGGATTGGTTAGGTGTTAGAAATGTTTCTTTTTATGGAAGACCAAAGACCACCGAAAGCAAAACAGAAATCCCATTTCAAAATGGTGATATTCTCATGGCAGACGGCAAAACCGCAATAGTAACCATGTTGAGACATGGAAGCGACGAAGGAACTAAGCGCCCGGACCTCGGAGCACTTGGGAACGACTGGGAAACGCTAGTTTTACTGCCGGGAACAAACTCCGTGCACACGTCCTATTCGGCGTGGGCGGGGCAGCAGCCATACATTAGGCGTTGCCGGTCCGATGAAGCTTATGGCAGGGATTACTACCAGCAGTTGGATGCCGATACGCCATACGACACCGGAATAGAATATTACAACTCATCGAAAGAGCGGGTATATCCGACCGAGGAGGAGTACAACGCAAGCCCGACAAGCTATTACCAGTTCATGGATGCGGGCACAAATCCGACCGTCTACTGCAATTCAAGCGGCACGGTGTACAGCACGCAGCCTACATACGAACAGTGGGCGGCGAATCCGTCGGAGTATTATGTGAGCGAATCAACAGCGCCAAAGTTCTCAATGACATACAGAGAGGTTTTCATATGATTTTATATTTTGCAGATAAAAACTTTAAAATTCTCGGAACAGCTTCAACCAGTTTATCGGGCGGCTATGTTATCACCGACGACACGAAAAAGGAAGAAGTGGAAACAGGAATTGCAACGCTCGATTGCACCGTCGCCTATACCGACGATACAAGGTCAGACATTGAAAGTTGGTGCAGGGCGGGTAATTACGTATTAGCCTACTACGGCAAAGACGATTCAGCGGATGTGGATATCGTAAACCTATTCATGATTACCACAACGGAGCTGTCTGTATTGGACCATACCATCAAATTCGAATCGGAGGATTCAGGGTTAGACTTACTGAACAACCTTGCTAAGGAGTACACCGGAACGGAACAGATGAGTGCAGCGGATTACATCAATAAATTTCTTGAGAAAACAGGTTTTCGGCTCAGAAACAACAACGTTTCAAAGAACCCGAAAAAGCTTGAATGGACTAACACCGATACGGTAACTAAGAGGCTTGCGGATATTGCGGAGAAGTTCGAAATTGAGCTTGCCTATGGATTCAGCGTTAAAGGCTTGACCGTGTCGGATAGGTGGGTTGATATCGCAGATGAAACAGGAAAGGACACAAAAATCAATCTGTACATCAACAAAGAAGTGAACAATATCACCGTGAAGAATACCATCGAAAACCTAGCGACGGCACTTTACGCCACCGGAAAGGACAATTTAACCCTTGTCGGATTCACGATTCCGGAGGCGGATAAAGACAAGTATCAGATTGACCCGGACGGAAACCTTGTGTCTCTCGAAGCGTTGACCAAATGGGCGAGAGTGGACTATTCGAGTAAAGATTCTTTCAGTGGTAATTTGTATCAAAAATTCGAATCCTCGGACACGAATTCACAGGCAGACCTTTACAAGCTGGCAAAAGAAAAACTGGATTCCATTTCGGATATTGAGACCAACTACGAAGTGGACATTGCAGACCTGCCGCCGGGGGTAGGCATTGGCGACCGTGTAAACATCGTGGACGATGCCGGGAACACTTACATTTCCGGAAGAATCCTTGAACTTGAAACATCTGTCACCGACGGAACGAAGAAAGCTACACTGGGTGAGTATGTAATTAAGGATAGCGGCATCTCGGGGCTAGTGGAGAGTCTAGCAAGCAGTTTTGCTAATCTGTCAAAAGTCCGGGAGTTGTACACATGGATTGCTTACGCCGATACTATCGACGGTGACGGATTCTCGTTTTCCCCGGAAGGGAAAGCC
>ERZ791624.288-NODE-288-length-36661-cov-3.622357_pt1 | contig 36661 bp, 36 predicted proteins | sample MGYA00510058_ERZ791624 | MGnify/ENA primary metagenome ERZ791624 (study PRJEB30046, sample SAMN00715158) | human gut metagenome | study: EMG produced TPA metagenomics assembly of the A metagenome-wide association study of gut microbiota in type 2...
TGCAGTCTGCCTATGACTCGGCAGGTCAGCGCTGCTCTGCCCTGCGCCTGCTGTGCCTGCAGGAAGACAGCGCAGACCATGTGCTGCACATGCTGCAAGGTGCCATGCAGGAGCTGCGCGTGGGCAATCCGGACCAGCTGTGCACCGACGTGGGCCCCGTCATTGACCCGCAGGCCATGGCCGACATTGAAGCCTACGTCGCTGCCATGCAGGACAAGGGCCATAAGGTCATTCGCCTGAAGCTGCCACCGGAATGCCGCAATGGCTACTTTGTGGCCCCTACGCTGATTGAGGTGAGCCAGGTACAGGATCTTCGCCGCGAAGTCTTTGGCCCCGTGCTGCACGTGCTGCGCTATGCACGGGAAGACGTGGATGCGATCATCGACCAGATCAACGCCCTGGGCTTTGGCCTTACTTTCGGCGTGCATACGCGCCTGGATGAAACCGTGGCACGCCTGTCCAGCCGCATCCATGCCGGCAACATCTATGTGAACCGCAACATCGTCGGTGCCGTGGTCGGTGTGCAGCCCTTTGGCGGCGAAGGCCTGTCAGGCACCGGCCCCAAGGCAGGTGGTCCTCTGTACCTTTTCCGCATGCTGGCCCAGGCACCTGCGCTGGAGCAGCTGCCCATTCCCACGGCACAGGGCACACACAGCCTGCAGATAGAGGCCGGGCAACAGCTCATGCTCGACGGCCCCACGGGCGAAACCGACCAGTACCTGCTGCGCCCCCGTGGCCTGGTCTGGTGCATGCCCCAGACCGTAGACGGTCTGCAAGCCCAGTGGCAGGCCTGCCAGAAGACGGGCAACACCATGCTGCTGCAGGACAGCCCTTTCCTGCGCACCCTGGTGTGCAACTGGCAGGCGGACAACGCGCAGGCACAGCAGGCCGCACTGCACTGGGTGACAGAACAGACGCTGGCCGAGCTGCCTGTGCAGGCGGCGCTCGTAGAGAGCGATACCGACGCCCTGCTGGCCCTGCAGCAGCAGCTGAGCACACGCAATGGCCCACTGCTGCTGGTGCAGGGACTGACCACGGAAGAAATTCGCCACGGAGAGCACTACCGGCAGGAACGTTTATTGCGAGAAGTGAGCATCTCCACCAACACCACAGCGGCAGGCGGCAACGCCAGTCTGATGATGGTGGGTTAAGTCCGCATTCCTCTGGCCGGCTTGTCTCTCTACAGTCCGGCTTCCCTCTAACCGATCCAAGGAGAACGCAGCATGCAAGAAAAACATCATCTCAAGACGCTGGCAAGGACCGTGGCACTGGCCTGCGCCTTTGGCGGCCTGATGGGCACAGCACAGGCTGAAACCACCGTCCGTCTGGGCTTTGCAGCACCACTGACCGGCCCCCAGGCCCACTACGGCGAAGACATGCGCAACGGCTTGCTGCTGGCGCTGGAAGAAGCCAATGCCAAGGGCATCAAGCTGGACGGTGACACCGCCAAGTTTGTACTGGTCTCCAAGGACGACCAGGCGGACCCCCGCACCGCCGTGCAGGTGGCACAGCAGATTGCAGACGAAGGCGTCAACGGCATGCTGGGCCACTTCAACTCCGGCACCACGATTCCTGCTTCGCGCGTGTACAACGAAGCTGGCATTCCCCAGATCGCCATGGCCACCTCGCCCGAATACACACTGCAGGGCTACGACACCACCTTCCGCATGATGACCAGCGACACCCAGCAGGGTGCTGCCGTGGGCCTGTTCATGGTTCAGGACCTGGGGGCCAAGAAGATTGCCATCATTGATGACCGCACGGCCTACGGTCAGGGCCTGGCCGATCAGGTGATTGCCGCTGTCAAGCGCGCCGGGGGCGAAATCGTGGCCCGTGAATACACCACCGACAAGGCCAATGACTTCACTGCCATCCTGACCAGCATCAAGGCCAAGGGAGCGGACGCCATCTTCTTTGGTGGCCTGGACGCACAGTCTGGCCCCATGCGCCGCCAGATGGCCACACTGGGCCTGACCCTGCCATTGGTGTCCGGCGAGATGACCCGCAGCGACACCTTCCTGAAGCTGGCTGGTGAAGCCGCTAACGGTACTTATGCCTCGCTGGCTGGTGTGCCGCTCAAGACCATGGCCCAGGGCGAACAGTTTGCCCAGGCCTACAAGGCCCGCTTCAAGGCTGAGCCCGGCGTGTATGCGCCCTACGCCTATGACGGTGCCTGGAACATGATCACTGCCATGGAGCAGGCCGGCTCCGCCAAGACCGACAAGTACCTGCCCAAGCTGGCCGGTCTGAAGCGCAGCGGTGCCACCAGCGCCAATATTGCCTACGACAAGAACGGCGACCTCAACGAAGTGGCTGTGACCATCTACACCGTCAAGAACGGCAAGTGGGAAGAGGTCAAGACCATTGTGGATTCCGCCAAATAAACAAGGCTTCTGCCGACCAACACTTCACTGCCTGTGAGCGAAGGGTTGGTCGGTTTGTTTTTCGGCATGTGCGGCCAACGCACTTGCTTTCTCCATCTGACCTCGCCGCAAGGCGCGACCGTCATGGACATCTTTCTCCAACAAATCATCAACGGCCTGACCGCTGGCAGCGTGTATGCGCTGGTGGCGCTGGGCTACACCATGGTCTACGGCATCATCGGCCTGATCAACTTTGCCCACGGCGACGTAGTCATGGTGGGCGCCATGATTGCCACCAGCGTGGTGATGGCACTGGTAGGTCACTATGGTGACGTTTCCGCCTTTGTCGCCATTGCTGCGGCGCTGCTGATCTCCATTCCCGTCTGCATGGCCCTGGGCTGGACGGCAGAGCGCATTGCCTACCGTCCGCTGCGCCGTGCGCCCCGGCTCGCTGCGCTGATCACCGCGATTGGCGTGTCCATCATCATCCAGAACGTGGCGATGATGTTCTGGGGCCGCAACTATCTGAACTTTCCGCACATCATTGAGCCCGTGGTCTACCAGATCGGTGATGCACGCCTGAGCCTGCTGCAGATCACCATCATGCTGGGCTCGGCCCTGATCATGGTCGCGCTGCTGCTGCTCGTGCACAGAACCCGTCTGGGCATGGCCATGCGCGCCACAGCACAGAACCGTGAAGTGGCAGGACTGATGGGCGTGAACATCAACACCGTGATTTCTGCCGCCTTTCTGATTGGCTCGGCCCTGGCCGCCATCGCAGGCGTGATGATTACCAGCTACTACGGCGTAGCCCAGTACACCATGGGCTTCATGCTGGGCCTCAAAGCCTTTACTGCCGCCGTGCTGGGCGGCATTGGCAATCTGGGTGGTGCCGTACTGGGCGGTCTGCTGCTGGGGCTGATTGAAGCCCTGGGCTCCGGCTATGTGGGCGACCTGACCAACGGCGTCTTTGGCAGCCACTACCAGGATGTATTCAGCTTCATCGTGCTGGTGGTAGTGCTGATTTTCCGCCCCTCCGGCCTGCTCGGCGAGCGCCAAGGAGACCGCGCATGAGCCACATCACTGCTTCCAAGAAACGCACACCTGCCAAGGTCTGGGTGGGTGTCTTTGCCATCGGCCTGGTGCTGCTGGTCATGCCCTTTTTGCTGGGGGCTACGGCCGGGCAAGGCTGGATTCGCATTCTGAACTTTGCCCTGCTGTATGTGATGCTGGCGCTGGGGCTGAACATCGTCGTGGGCTTTGCCGGTCTGCTGGACCTGGGCTACATCGCCTTCTACGCCGTAGGTGCCTATGTGTGGGCACTGCTGGCCTCCCCGCACTTCAATCTGCATTTGCCATTTTGGGTGATTCTGCCCGTGGGGATTGCCCTGGCTGCTATGGCTGGCATAGCACTGGGCTTTCCGGTGCTCAAGCTGCGGGGGGATTACCTCGCCATCGTGACACTGGGCTTTGGCGAGATCATCCGCATCTTCATGAACAACCTCGATGCGCCCGTGAACATCACCAACGGCCCGCAAGGCATCAACCGCATCGACACCATCAAGATCGGCGAGTGGGCACTGGGCAGGCCAGAGACCATTCTGGGTTTTCGCATCACCGGGCCTGAGAAGTACTACTACGTGCTCATGGCGCTGGTGTTGCTCATTATCTTTATCTGCATACGTCTGCAGAACTCGCGCGTAGGCCGCGCCTGGGAGGCTGTGCGTGAGGATGAAATCGCCGCCAAGGCCATGGGCATCAACACCCGCACCATCAAACTCATGGCCTTTGCCATGGGGGCCAGCTTTGGCGGTGCAGCGGGCTGCCTGTTTGCCTCCATGCAGGGCTTTGTCAGCCCTGAGAGCTTTGGCCTGAGCGAGTCCATCGCCATTTTGTGCATGGTGGTGCTGGGCGGCATGGGCCATGTGCCGGGTGTGGTGGCTGGGGCACTGCTGCTATCCATCTTCCCCGAGGTGCTGCGCAACGTGGTCGTGCCCATTCAGCAAACCCTGTTTGGTGAAGTGCTGGTAGACCCTGACGCCATACGCATGCTGCTGTTTGGCGTGGCCCTGGTGGCCGTGATGATCTTCCGCCCCGAAGGCCTGTGGCCCTCGCAGGTGCGCAAGCGTGAAGTCAAATCTGTCAAGGAGCAACAAGCATGACCGCTGCCCCCCCAGACCACCACCCCACGCGAGCCCCTGCTCATCGCCCAGGGGCTGAGCAAACGCTTTGGCGGGCTGCAGGCCCTCAAGGATGTGAGCTTTGAAATCCGCAAGGGCGAAATCTTTGGGCTCATCGGCCCCAATGGTGCAGGCAAGACCACGCTGTTCAATGTGATGACGGCGCTGTACATCCCCGAATCCGGCAGCTGCCTGTTTGGTGGGGTGGAGCTCACGCGCCTGAAGCCCCACCAGATTGCAGAAAAAGGCCTGGCACGCACCTTCCAGAACATTCGCCTGTTCTCGGCCCTGACTGCGCTGGAAAACGTCATGGTCGGCCAGCATCTGCGCACCAAGGCGGGGCTGTGGGGAGCCATCAGCCACAACCGCGCTACCCGTGAGGAAGAGGCCCTCATCGAAGCCCGTGCACTGGAGCTGCTGGAGTATGTAGGCATCGCCCATGTGGCCAACGAGGTGGCATCCTCACTGTCGTATGGCGACCAGCGGCGTCTGGAAATTGCCCGTGCGCTGGCGACCGGCCCCTCGCTGCTGGCGCTGGACGAACCTGCCGCAGGCATGAACCCGTCCGAAACCGTGGTGCTGCGCAACCTGATTGAAAAAATCCGCGGTGACGGCATCACCGTGCTGCTCATCGAGCACGACATGAAGCTGGTCATGAACATGTGCGACCGCGTGCTGGTGCTCGAATACGGTCAGGTGCTGGCCTACGGCCAGCCCCACGAAGTACAGCGCGACCCGCGCGTGATTGAAGCCTATCTGGGCAAGGGTGCGGCGCAAGACCCGGTACTGCACCCCGAACTGTCCCAGCCCAACCAGGAAAGCAGTGCAAGATGACAGCAGCCCCCTCCTCCACCCCCATGCTGGACGTACGCCAAGTCGATGTCGCCTATGGCGGCATCCGTGCCGTGCGCCAGCTCAGCATGCAGGTGACCCGGGCGAACTGGTCGCCCTGATCGGTGCCAATGGCGCAGGCAAGAGCACCACGCTGCGTGCCATCTGCGGACTGGTTCCGCTGGCCGCTGGCCGCATCCACTACCAGGGCCAGAGTCTGGCTGGCCAGCCCGTGCATGCCATGGTGCGCCAGGGCCTGGTCATGGTGCCCGAAGGGCGCGGTATCTTCCCGCAGCTGACGATTGAAGAAAACCTGCACATGGGTGCCTACAGCCGCAGCGACAAGGCCGCCATTGCGCAGGAGGTCGAGCAGGTCTACACACGCTTTCCGCGCCTGGCCGAGCGCCGCAGGCAGACCGCAGGCACGCTGTCTGGCGGTGAGCAGCAAATGCTGGCCATGGGCCGCGCCATTCTGTCCAACCCAAGCTACTGCTGCTCGACGAGCCCACCATGGGCCTGGCCCCCATCATGGTGGACAAGATCTTTGAAGTGATTCAGGACATCTCCGCCCAGGGCGTGACCATCTTGCTGATTGAGCAAAACGCCCGCCTGGCCCTGGAAGCCAGCCAGCGCGGCTATGTGCTGGAGTCCGGCGAACTCACGCTGCAAGGCCCGGCGCATGAACTGCTGCATGACCCCAAGGTACGGGCGGCGTATTTGGGGGAGTAGCCAGATTTGGCGATCTGTTCTGAGACCTCCCATGTGGAGGCCTTTTTCGTTGCTGTGAATCAATCAGCATTCCCTGGACAGTTGCCACATCCCGAGAATGTGCATCTCTTGAACGCCATCGGAGACATGCTAAACAAAAATAGGAGGCTTAAAACCATCCACCACTCAATGACCGACTTGCTTTTGACATCTTGTACATGATTTGAAAAAATAGCATCAATAGTCTGATCATTAATTTGCAGAAGGTAGTTATGGAAAAATTTGGTTTTTCAGAAGGTGTAGCTCTGGGAATGATCTCTGCGGATGCGAATTCCGCTCGTTCTCGTGCAAATCGTCTTAGCTACGCACTCGATGATGTGCAAGCAAGGAACAGAGAACTAGAACAAGAAAATGCCCAGCTTCGTGCAAAGTTGGCTCAGTATGAGAAGGCGTATGGGTCGCTTCATGAAGAAGCTGTTGTTTTGGCGCGCCAGTCATCTGCCGGATTCATTGTGATGAATGGAATGATTAAGGCTTTGGAAAATATGCCTGGAGCTGTGGCAGAAGATTTTCGCCGTCAAGTTATAGCTCATTCTAAAGAACGGTTTAAAATTCTTGATGCTGAACTTATGAAAAAGGCTAAGTTAGGTGGCTATAAGGAAAAAACTATTGAAGAGGTTTTCTCTTTTAAGGATCAGTACAAAAGATTGGGGTTTGATAGGGCGTAATAAAAAAGCGCCTTACGGCGCTTTTTTATTCTTTTTTATTCTTTTCCTTCTCTTCTTTCTTTTGAAAGTTGATTGTTTCCACCAGCACCGCCAAATGCACTAGCGCCATCCTTGGACGGGGTGGGCTGACCGTTGGCATTTTTCTCACTCTCATTTTTGGCTTTCTTTGCAGCTGCTTCAGATTTGCGCCGCAAGGTGCCTTGGAAGTGATTGTTGCCTGCATCGTCCATGCGGCCTGCGGTATTCACCGCAATGGCTGCAGCTCCTGCACCAGCGCCCATCTCACCTTGTGATCTGCTTTGGCCCAGGTCTCCAATGCCTGCATTGATCACTCGCATGACCTCGTCAGGGAAGGATTGGGGTATGGATGTAAATCATCCCCAACGGCGTTGCATCAGCGGCCAATTTGTATTGGTATGACAAGCTATTTAGAACTGTAGTAAGCCTGTCCAGTGAGGGGCAGAGTTTCTGAAAGACTCCAGATCTTTATGGCAAAAATGCCATCAGCGCTTATGCATCAAGCGCTGAATGCTATTCAAACGAAAGCATCTCCAAAAAATCGCCACATCACAAGCCCGCTGTCTTGTGCTTGCGCTGCATCCCAAAAATGCAACCGTTCCATGTCCACATGGTCTTGCCCCACCGGGTGCGGAAACATCCTTGCAGGCTGGCTGTCATATAAGCTGCTCATCCATTCTGAAAGCGGGTTCTTATGAAAATCATCCCCGCCCTTTCCCTGGTACTGTTGGCTGCACTGAGCACGCCTGCCATGGCGCAGCACCATGGGCATCACGGCCACCATGCTGCACACAGCAGTCCTTATGCAGGCATGCAAAACCGCGCCATTAAAGCGCTTTCAGAGGAGCAGATAGCAGGCCTCCAAGCAGGCAAGGGCATGGCACTGGCCATGCCTGCCGAGTTGAATGGCTACCCTGGCCCTGCACACACCCTGGAACTGGCTGCCGAGCTGCAACTCACTGACGAGCAGGCCACACGTACCCAGCAGCTGTTTGCAGACATGGAAGCCCAGGCCAAGGCAGCGGGGCTGGAAGTCATTGAAGCGGAAAGAGCACTGGACACCCTGTTCCGCGACAAGCTGGCCACACCTGAAGCGGTTTCTGCCGCAGTGACCAAGGCAGCGCTTGCACAGGGCAAGCTGCGAGAGACCCATTTGCGCTACCACCTCTCGATGATGGACGTTCTGACTGCAGAGCAGATTGCTGTGTACAACCAGCTACGCGGCTACTGATTGTTTCATCAGCACATTGCGCATGGGCATGGCACTACGGTCATGCCGCCACCAAAGAAAAAGGATCTGCACAGCAAGGTGCAGATCCTTATGATTAAAAGTGGCACCAGGGCTTATGTATCAAGCACTAGCAGCTATCAAAACCATATTCAAGCCTTGACCAGCTTGCGCAGCTTCAGCGCCGCCACAATCTGCAGCACGCCGTAGATCAGGGCGACCACGCCAATCCAGATCACGCCCACGATGACACCGGCGATCGGTGCAATCAGCAGCAATGCGCCCAGCGCCACGCCCATGAAGCCGCTGATGATCAGCATCCATTCGTTGTCGATTTCCTTGCGCACGCGGATAGCAAACACGATGCGCATTACACCAAACACCACAAACCACACGGCAGCCACCCAGACCATGGCCTCTGCCATCGACACGGGGTTGAGCACGGCCATGACACCAAAGGCCAGAGAGATCAGCGCGTAGATCAGCATCCAGCCCTTGGACGCCGGGGCATCTCTGGTGAACAGCCCAATCAGCCCCACCACGCCTTCAGCAATGGCCAGCACACCAATGGCCCAGGTCAGGCTGGCCCCCATGCCCACAGGGTTGACGATGGCCATGATGCCAAACAGCACAGCCACCACGCCGAACAGCAAAATCAGCCACCAGCTGCGCCCCACGGCTTGCTGCAGCATGTTCACAGGTGAGTTATTCATTTCCATCTTCCACTCCTTCCGAATCAAAGTTGCTGTTCTCGATTATGGGGTGCTGCCTACCCCAACGGCAGGCACGGTGCACAGTGAACGATGCTGTCCTACACAGGCGTTGCAGTTATGTCAAAGCCATGACGAATAGCCCAATGTTTACCCGCCAGTTGCTCGCTTTCTCACATGACGGGCAAAAAGAAAGCTCCACAAGGGAGCTTTCTTTGCAATAGAGCAGATGGGCTTTATGAGGCCAGCTTGAAGGTAGAAACCGCCTGCACCAGCTGACGGGCCTGATGGTTCAGGCTGTCTGCGGCAGAGGCAGCCTCTTCCACCAGCGCTGCATTTTGCTGGGTCACCTGATCCAGCTGCGCCACGGCGTCGCTGACCTGTGCAATGCCTGCCGACTGCTCGGTGCTGGCGGCGTTGATGTCGGAGATCAGTCCGCTGACCTCGTGCACCTGCTTGACGATGTCCTGCATGGTGGTACCGGCTTCGCTCACCAGCTCACCGCCGGATTCCACCTTCTGCACGCTTTCGCTGATCAGTGCCTTGATTTCCTTGGCTGCTTCGGCACTGCGCTGCGCCAGTGTGCGCACTTCACCGGCCACCACGGCAAAGCCGCGGCCCTGATCACCTGCACGTGCGGCTTCCACTGCAGCATTGAGCGCCAGAATGTTGGTCTGGAAGGCAATGCCATCGATCACGCTGATGATGTCGGCAATCTTGTGGCTGCTGCTGGTGATCTGCTGCATGCTGCTCACCACCTGCTGCACCACGCTGCCGCCGCGCTCCGCAGCCTGCACTGCTGTGCTGGCCAGCTGGTTGGCCTGGCGTGCCGTATCGGCAGACTGCGAGGCGCTCGCCGTCAGCTCTTCAATGCTGGATGCGGTTTCTTCCAGGTTGGCTGCGGTCTGCTCCGTGCGGCTGGACAGATCCTGATTACCCGTAGCAATCTGCGATGCTGCTGAGGAGACAGAGTCCACACCGTTGCGCACTTCCAGCACCACGCTGCGCAGGCGCTGGGTCATGGCGCTCAGGCTTTGCAGCAGTTTGCCCAGCTCATCCCTGCGGTCAGACTGCAGGCTGGCCGTCAGATCACCTGCAGCAATGGTCTCGGCCAGCTGCACGGCTTCGTCCAGCGGACGGGTGATCTGGCGAATCACATAGAGGGACAGCAACACAGCCAGCACTGCCACCAGCAGCAGTGCGGCGCCGCCCACCAGCAAGGCGGAATTGCGCTTTTGCAGGCCCTGCTCAATCATGCGGTCACGCATGCGCTCCTGCAGGCGCACCAGATCGGTCTGCGCCTGGTTATAGGCCGCGACGGCAGGCATCATCTGCTGGTCGAGCAGTTCACGGGCCTGCTCGTAGCGATAGGCATTGCGCGCCTGCGCAATCTGCCCGTTCAGCTCCAGCACCTTGGCGCGCGCCTGTGCAATCTTGGCCAGTTGCTGCTGGCCTTCAGGGCTGGTCAGCGCCTGCTCCAGCTGTTTCTGGATGGCCGATGCCCCCTCTACGCCCTCACGGGTTTTGTTCTGGGCATAAGCGCTCAGGCTGCTCTCGGTGGTCATGGCGCCCATCACCACGTGAGCCACTGCATGGTCAGTAATGCCGCGCCACTGCTCGGCCAGCCGGATGCGCTGCTCATAGTCCTGCAGTTCAGCGCGCAAGTGCGTCTCTACCCCATCGATGTAGCGCAGCATGGCCCCCCCTGCGCACACGGCCAGCACCAGCACCCCCAGCATCAGCCCCCATATCTTTGTAGATACCGACCAGTTCTTAAATAGCATCTTCTCCCTCCCGATTTAACACTTTTCGCGCAAATTTGAAACATTTTGTGCAAGCATCAGAAAAACGCCTGATACAAACATAGCAGCTTCAAGGGGATTTTGCGCAAAAGCAACTCCGGTCGAAAATCAGCACGGGTCTGTTGTTTTAAAACGGCAGCGCCGCTGACCTATGCCCCCTCCCATGCCCTCCTCCCTCCCCTTCCAGGCCGACCTGCATTGCCACTCCACCTATTCCGACGGCACCCTGTCTCCACAGGCACTGGCGCAGCGTGCCAGAGCGCGCGGCGTGACGCTGTGGGCACTGACCGACCATGACGAAATCAGCGGACTGCCCCTGGCCCATGCAGCCGCGCAGGAGCAGGGGCTGTCCTTTCTGACGGGCGTGGAAATTTCTGTCAGCTTTGCCAGCACCACCGTACACATCGTGGGTCTGGGTTTTGATCCGGACGATGCACAGCTGCGCGATGGCCTGCACAGCGTGCGCCACAGCCGCGGTCCGCGCGCCAGAGAAATGGCGCAGCAGCTGGCGGTTGCGGGCATTTCTGGCGCTTACGAAGGGGCGCTTAAATACGTGGGCAATCCGGAGCTGATCTCGCGCACCCACTTTGCACGCTATCTGGTGGAAATCGGGGCCTGCTGCAGCACGCAGGAAGTGTTTCAGCGCTATCTGGTGCCAGGCAAACCTGGCTATGTGCCGCAACGCTGGGCATCGCTGGAAGACGCTGTGCGCTGGATCACCGATGCTCAGGGCGTGGCCGTGGTGGCCCACCCTGCGCGCTACCACTTCAGCCCCATGGAGGAGTACGCCTTTTTCTGCCGCTTCAAGGAGCTGGGCGGTCAGGCTGTGGAAGTGGTCTGCGGCAGCCACACACCGCACGAATACGAACACTATGCGGATCTGGCCCAGGAGCTGAACCTGGCCATCTCACGCGGCAGTGACTTTCACAGCCCGCAAGAGTCCTCCATCGACCTTGGCGGCCTGCCACCTGACCCTGCACGGCTGACCGGCGTGTGGGAGCTGCTGCAGCACCGTATCTGCTAGGTTGCCCCCACATTTTGTGAGCATCTGACCTGCATGCAGCAGCGCCAGAGACGGCGCACAATGCGCATACCGCGCACAAGATCAAGGAAGCACCATGGCCCAGTACTTTGAAATCTATCCGGACAACCCGCAGCCACGCCTGCTCAAGCAGGCCGTCGCGCTGCTGCAAAAAGGCGGAGTCATTGCCCTGCCGACCGACTCCAGCTATGCCCTGGTCTGCCAGCTGGATGACAAGAATGCCGTGGAACGCCTGCGCCGCATTCGCCAGGTCAATGACAAGCACCACCTCACCCTGCTGTGCCGCGATCTGTCCGAGCTGGCCAACTACGCCCTGGTCGATAACCAGCAGTACCGCCTCATGAAGCTGGGCACCCCCGGCCCCTACACCTTTATCCTGGATGCCACCAAGGAAGTGCCACGCCGCGTGAGCCACCCTTCGCGCAAGACCATTGGCCTGCGTGTACCGGACCGCAAAGGCACGCAGATGCTGCTGGAACTCATGGGGGCACCGCTGCTGGCCACCACGCTGATTCCTCCGGGCGAAGAGCTGCCCATGAACGACCCGGAAGCCATCCGCGAACGCTTTGAGCACGAGATCGACGCCATTGTCGATGCCGGTGCCTGCCCGCTGGAGCCCACGACGGTGATTGACCTCACGCCCATGCGTCTGGGCAACCCGCCCGTGTGTGTGCGTGAAGGCGCAGGCCCGCTGTCTGCAATTGGCCTGTAAAACGGGCTGCAATGGCAAACCACCGCAAGCGGTGGATGTTTGAGACAATGACACCGTGAACGATCTGATACAAACCGTCCTTATCTACGCCCTTCCTGTGCTGTTTTCCATCACAGTGCACGAAGCTGCCCACGGCTATGCCGCGCGCTACTTTGGTGACTACACCGCCACCATGCTGGGCCGCGTCACGCTCAACCCCATCAAGCACATTGACCCCATCGGCACCATTCTGATGCCGCTGCTGCTGTACTTTTCGACCTCGGGTGCCTTCCTGTTTGGCTACGCCAAGCCCGTGCCCGTGAACTTCAGCCATCTGCGCCGCCCCAAGCGCGACATGATCTGGGTCGCACTGGCGGGCCCTGCCTCCAACTTCGTGCAGGCCATTGCCTGGGCCTTGCTGCTGGTCGTGCTGGTTGCCACCAATGTGGAAGAGCGCTTTTTCATGGAAATGGCACGCGCCGGTGTGCTGGTGAACCTGGTGATGTGGGCCTTCAACCTGTTTCCGCTGCCGCCGCTGGACGGTGGCCGCATTCTGGTGGGGCTGCTGCCTACCAAGGCAGCCATCACCTTCTCGCGCATTGAGCCCTATGGCTTTTTCATCGTGCTGGCGCTGGTCCTGCTGGGCATTGTGGGCACGGTCTGGCTGCGCCCGCTGATGGACATTGGCTACAGCGTGATCAACACCCTCATCAGCCCCCTGCTGTCTGCGCTGCAGTAAGCACACAAAGCTTTGACTGATTCAGGCTGCCTGCGTGCAGCCTCTTTTGATAACTTGGTTTGAGATATGAGCACCACCCGTTTTCTGACTGGCATTACGCCCTCCGGCACACCTCACCTGGGCAATTACGCAGGCGCCATTCGCCCTGCCGTGGCCGCCAGTCGCACCCCCGGCATGGAAAGTTTTTATTTCCTGGCCGACTACCACGCCCTGATCAAGTGCCAGGACCCTGCCCGTGTGCACCGCTCCACGCTGGAAATTGCCGCCAGCTGGCTGGCCTGTGGTCTGGACCCCGAGCATGTGGTGTTCTACCGCCAGTCGGATGTGCCCGAGATTCCCGAGCTGAACTGGTTCCTCTCCTGCGTGACCGGCAAGGGCCTGCTCAACCGTGCCCACGCCTACAAGGCGTCGCAGGACAAGAATGCCGAAGCAGGCAAGGAACTGGACGACGGTGTGACCGCTGGCCTGTTCATGTACCCCGTGCTGATGGCCGCTGACATCTTGATGTTCAACGCGCACAAAGTGCCTGTGGGGCGCGACCAGATCCAGCACATCGAAATGGCGCGCGACATTGCCTCCAGCTTCAACCACCTGTATGGCGAGCACTTTGTGCTGCCCGAGGCTGCCATTGAAGAAAACGTAGCCACGCTGCCAGGTCTGGACGGCCGCAAGATGAGCAAGAGCTACGACAACACGATTCCGCTGTTTGCTCCCCGCAATGAACTGAAAAAGCTCATCAACAGCATCGTGACCGACTCGCGCGCCCCCGGTGAGCCCAAGGACACCGAAGGCTCTGCCCTGTTCCAGCTGTACCAGGCCTTTGCCACCGCCGAGGAAACCGAAGCCATGCGCAAGGCCTTTGCCGAAGGCATTGCCTGGGGTGATGCGAAAAACATGCTGTTCGAGCGCATCGATGCCGAAATCGCACCCAAGCGCGCCATCTATGAAGACCTGATGGCCCATCCCGAGAAGGTGGAAGCCGCTTTGCAGATCGGTGCCGAACGTGCCCGTGCGCTGAGCCGCCCCTTCATCACCAAGCTGCGCGCCGCCGTGGGCCTGCGCAGCCTGGCCAGCCAGGACAGCCATGCCAAGAAGGCCAAGGCCGCCAAGCAGGCCCTGCCCAGCTTCAAGCAGTACCGCGAAGCCGATGGCAAGTTCTACTTCAAGTTCATGGCTGCCGACGGAAGCCTGCTGCTGCAAAGCACAGGGTTTGAGCAACCCAAACAGGCCGGCCAGAGCATTGCGCAACTGCAGCAGCAGGGTGCCGATGCACTGCGTGCCCTGCAGGCCTGCGTCCAGCTGGGCGAAGGTGTTTCGGATACCGATGTACTGCAGGCGCTGCAGACACTGCAGGAAGCAGCAAACAATAAAGGCTGACACAGACTGATTGCAAAAAAAGGGGGAGGTGCCGCTATGCGCATTGCCGTTTTGGATGACGATCCCGCACAGCTGGCCATGATTGAGCGCGTGGCCCAGGAGATGGGCCACAGCTGCGCGCTGTTTTCAGAAGGTCAGGCGCTGATGCTGGCGCTGCGCCGCGACACCTTTGACCTGCTGGTCGTCGACTGGGAACTGCCCGACACCAGCGGCCCTGAGGTGGTGCGCTGGGCGCGGCAGCATCTGGAGTCCCAGCTGCCGATTCTGTTCATCACCCACCGCAGCGAAGAACGCGATGTGGTGGAGGGGCTGCAGAGCGGGGCGGATGACTTCATGATCAAGCCGCTGCGTGTGGCCGAGCTGCAGGCACGCATTCAGGCCCTGCTGCGCCGCGCCTATCCGTTTCCCAGTGACGATGTACAGCACTTCGGCCCCTATACCTTTACGCGCTCACAGCTGACGGTCAGCTTTCAGGACAAGCATGTGGCGCTGACGCACCGCGAATTCGCCCTGGCCCTGCTGCTGTTCCAGAACGCAAGCCGCCTGCTGTCACGCGACTACCTGCGTGAGGCGGTCTGGGGCCAGAACGCCGAAGTGCTGTCGCGTTCGCTGGACACCCATGTGTCCCGCCTGCGGCAAGTCCTGCAACTGCGGCCCGGCAATGCGTATTCCATTGCTGCGGTCTACGGTCTGGGCTACCGCCTGGACAGCCACTCGAGCTAACGCGACACCACACTTTCTGCTGCTGCCATGTTCCCACGCACTGCCTTCTGCATTCCCGCATTGCCCTGCGCCGTGGCCCTGTGCAGCACCCTGGTGCTGCCTGCTGCTGCGCAGCAGACGTCGCAACCGCAGCAGGTCATTGCCCACCGCATCGTGACTGGCGACACGCTGACCCAGATTGCCCAGCGCTATCTGGGCGATGCCACGCTCTGGCAGGCCCTGCAAAGCCACAACAAGGTGGGCAGCCCTTACCGCCTGCAGCCCGGCTCCATGCTGGAAGTGCCCATGTGGCTGATGCGCAAGGCTACGGCTTCGGTGGACTTTGTGCAGGGCAGTGCCCAGCTGCGCAACCGCAGCATCGCAGCACCACAGCCGCCGTGCCTGTGCAGCCTGGCATGCCGCTCGAGGAAGGTGACCAGCTGCAGCTCTCGCCCGATGCATTCGTCACCGTCAAGCTGGCAGACGGCAGCCTGATTCAGGTGCGCGCTGCTTCCTCCGTGCAATTGAGCCAGCTGCGCCGCCGTGGCCGTGCGGGCAGCCTGCAGTCCGTCCTCGAACTGCAGCAAGGCGGTGTAGATATACAGGTGCCCGGCAAGCCGGATGCCCAGCGCCATCTGGACATACGCACGCCCGTTGCTGCCACCAGTGTGCGCGGCACCCGCTTTGACGTGCAGCTGCAGCCCGACGGCAGCACCACAGCCGCTGTACTGCAGGGCCAGGTGGCCATGCAGTCGCTGACCGGCGCTCAGTCCGCCGTGCAGACACTCCCCCCTCACTTTGGCATGGCCGTGGCGGCCAATGGCCAGCCCGGCCCTGTCACGGCACTGCTGCCCGCGCCCAGTGCACAGTCCCTGCCCAGCCTGTATGAAGACGCGCAGTGGCTGGATATCCCGCTGCCTGCCATGCCACAGGCACAGGGCTGGCTGGTCGGTATCAGCAGCGATACGCAGGGCAGCAAGGTGCTGCGCAATGCACAGGTACAGGGCCAGCAGGCACGCTTTGCCGCCCTGCCTGATGGCGGCTAATACCTGCATGTACGGGCGCTGGACCCGTACGGCATCAGCGGTCTGCCGCGCACGCTGCCGATCCGCGTCAAAGCCCACCCCGTGCCACCGCTGGTGCAAACGCCTGCCCCCGGAGCCACGCTGGCCCTGGGTGAAGCCCAGCTGCTGTGCACCCCCGTGGATGGCGCTGACAGCTACCGCCACCAGATCATTGCCCTGCCTGCAGCAGATGCAGACATTGCCACCAGTGCGTTTGCACAGCCTGCTCTGCAAAGCAGCAGCCCAGCGCAGGACTGCCGCATCGACCTGCAAAACCTGCCCGCTGGTGACTACGCATGGCGCGCTGCCAGTGTGCGCAGCATGGCCGGGCAGCCCGACCGCGGGCCATTTGCCGATCCGCACCGCTTCCGCATTGCGCCCCGGCCAGCCACGCTCTCCGCAGCAAATATGCAGGAGCACACCGTCGCCGGCCTGAGCACCATCCACTGGCCCGGCGAGCCTGGTCAGCGCTACCGCCTGCAGGCACCTGGCATGTGCGCATTCAGGTGCAGGACCCATCGGGGCTGAACAGCGCCTTCTCGCCACCGCGCAGCGTGCAGGTGCGCGATCTGCTGCTCGATGGCACGGGCCAGCCCGTGCAGTCCGGCACAGGCCTGGGTATTGAACGCTGGGACAGATAAAAAAGAGAGCTGCTAGCGCTTATCCATCAAGGTTTTTCAATGCAATTAACTTTCAAATCATTGAAAGATAAGCGCTAGCAGCTCCTTTTTTTGATATTTTCCGCATGAAACGCTCGCTCACGCTGGAATGGCTGCTGATGTCACTGGGCCTGATGGCGCTGGTGTTCTGGCTGTCCGGCCCCCTGCAGTTTCCCCGGGCCAATCTGTGGTTCAAAGACCTGGCGCTGCGGCTGCACAGCCCCGAGCCATCGCCCGATGTGGTCCTGATCGCCGTGGACGAGCGCAGCCTTGCCAGCATTGGCCGCTGGCCCTGGCGCCGCGCCCTGCATGCACACCTGATCGACTTCGTCAGCATGGGCCAACCACGCTCCATTGGACTGGACATTCTGCTGGCCGAAGCCGATCTGGACTACCCCGAAGACGACGCCCTGCTGGCCCACAGCATGGTGCGCAGCGGGCGCGTGGTTCTGCCGCTGGTCAGCAGCGGCAACGCCCAGACCACCAGCCTGCCGCTGCCACTGTTTGCCCAGGCTGCTGCACGGCTGGGCCACGTTCACCTGCCGCTGGACCCGGACGGTGGCGTGCGCAGCTTCTATGCCCGCGAAGGCTTTGCCCAGCACCAGTGGCTGCACCTGGGCCTGTCCATGCTCTGCCTGAGTCAGCCACAGAACCCTGACTGCCGCAGCACCGCCCAGACCGATGCGCCATCTGCCTCCGGCCCATGGCTGCGCAGCCAGCCGATACGCATTGCCTTTGCCAGAGGCGATGCACCTTTCATCACCTACTCCTATATCGACGTGCTGCGGGGCAAGATTCCAGCCAGCGCCTTTCGCAACAAGCATGTGCTGATCGGTGTGACCGCCACCGGCCTTGGTGCCACGGTGCTGCCACCGAGCGGCGCCAACCCCAGCGCCTTGCACAATGTGGAAATGCTGGCCCACATCGTCAGCGGCGCACTGCAGCAGCAACACGTAAGCACTGCCAGCCCCTGGGCCAACCGCATCTTCAACCTGCTTCCCGTGGCACTGGGACTGGCCGCACTGTCCGTGCTGGGCCCGTCTGCAGCCCTGCTCACCTGCCTGGGGCTGGCACTGCTGACGCTGCTGCTGCACGCTCTGGCCCCCACCCTCACCCACACCGTATTCAGCCCGGCGGCCGCCTTGCTGGTGCTGGTGCTGGCCTACCCGCTGTGGAGCTGGCGCAGGCTCAGTACCGCGGCCCAGTTTCTGAACCAGGAAATGCAGCATCTGCGCGTGCAGGGGCTGAACACAGCGCCTGCCGCTGTGCCGCGGCGAGGCGACTTTCTGCAAGGCCGCATTCTGGCCGTGGAGCAGGCTACGCAGCAGCTGCGCCAGCTGCATGAGTTTGTGACCGACACCCTGCTGCAGCTGCCATCGCCCACCATGGTCTGCAACCGCCAGGGGCAGATCGTGCTGGCCAACAGGGCGGCCCACCGCTATGCCCAGCAGCTGCAGCGTCCGCTGCAGGAGCTGCAGCCCATCGCCGAACTGCTGGAGGGGGCGGTAGAACGTGGCAGCCTGCAGCCGCTGTGGAGCAGCGAGCAGCCTCCGCCACTGGACAAGACCATGCAGCGCGAAGGCATAGACCTGCAGCAACGCAGCCTGCTGATGCTGAGCAAGCCGTTTTCCGTGGCTGGTGACACCGGCTGGCTGGTCAGTCTGGTGGACATCAGCGAACTGCGTGCCGCCATGGCCCAGCGCGACCAGGCCCTGCACTTCATCTCACACGATATTCGCGCGCCCATAGGTGCCATCCTCACGGCCATTGAGATGGAGCAGCACTTTGGGCAGGAGGACACCTCTTCCGTCCTCATCGAGCGCATCCAGCGCTACGCACGCAACGGCCTGTCCCTGGCTGACGACTTTGTCTACCTGGCCCGTGCCCAGCACACCACGGCCCAGCGTGTGCCGGTGGAACTGGGGGCCATCATTGACCAGGCACTGGATGACACCTGGGCTGCCGCCAACGCACGCCTGGTCGAGCTGGACTGGATGCCCCAGGAAGAAGAGGCCTGGGTGCTGGGAGACGCCAGCATGCTGCGCCGCGCCTGTGTGAACCTGATCAGCAATGCCATCAAGTACGGCCCTGTGGAAGGCACGGTGTACTGCAGCCTGGCCCAGGATGGCGATGCCTGGTGCATCACCGTGCGCGATGAGGGCGATGGCATCAGCGCCAAAGAGCAGGAACGCCTGTTTGCCCCCTTTACCCGGCAGGCACAGCACGAGGCACAAAAGATCCAGGGCTTTGGCCTGGGCCTGGCCTATGTGCACACCACGGCCCAGCAGCATGGCGGCAGCATCAGCGTGGTCAGCGAAGTCGGCCACGGCGCCAGCTTTATCCTGCGCCTGCCCAAGGCGCCGGTACCAGCACCGCAGCCCAGCTGAGCGCCTCAGGCTGCATTAGCAGCTGGGAAAAACGAAAAAGCCCCAGAACTTTGCAGTTCTGGGGCTTGTCGTTTGGTGCGGCTGGCAGGAATCGAACCCACGACCCCTTGGTTCGTAGCCAAGTACTCTATCCAGCTGAGCTACAGCCGCTGAAGCTATGAATTATAGGCACATTTTTCACATCTTTTTTGAAATTGCGCATTTTTTCCAAAAAATCTCAGTCACTGTATTTACATACAGATTCTTTGCAGCATCAGCCCTGCTACGCCTTAAAATTCAAGCCCTGACTGCTCTTAAAACAGCAGCATTCGCGGCTGGGCTGCATGTTTTATGGCAACGCGCAACAAAAAGTCATCCACTCCTGTCTCCTGGCTGCGCCGCATCTACCAGCGCCTGACCAGCCGCATGGCCTGCTTTGTCTGGGGTGCACTGTTCGGCAATGCCTTGCTGAGTCAGCCCGTAGAGCCGCTGAACCTGCTGCTGGCACCGCCGGAGTACATGCTCAGCAGCTCGGCGCAGGAAGGACTGGCCGCACTGCGCCAGAGCATGCGTGAGCTGGGTACTGCGTTCACCGACGCGGTCTGGGAACGCGTACATGCACATATGCGCCCTGACGACAGCGCTCCCGCGCAAGAGCGCACCGAGCACTGATCCCCAACCGCCGTTCCAACCGCTACCAACAAAAACGCCTGTCACTGGACAGGCGTCTGGTGTGCAGCAACGCCTGGAATCAGGCGGGGGCTTCCGTCTCCTGCAAGTGCTGCAGCTCTTCTTCGCCGCGAATGCGCACATGCATCCAGAAGCCGCGCGCCTCGTCCTGCTTGACCAGGCGGGTATCCAGCTTGACCTTGTGCGGCAGCGGTGTCTCGATGGAGTACAGCGAAGGGGTACGCAGGATGGCTTCCTGCGATGGCATCTTCCAGTACTGCTCGTAGCCCGCGTGGTAGGCCACGGCATCGCACAGGCCTTTGCGCTGCAGGTCCTGCATCATCTTGGGCGTCAGCTCTTCGCCCGTACCTATGCCAAGCTCGGGCACCAGCAGCAGACGCTGTGTGGCGGGCTGCACATGCAGCCAGACCTCGGAGGGGCCATCAAAGCCTTTTTCTTCTACAACAGGTGCTGTTTGATGAGCTTCCACGCCTTCACGCCCCATGAAGCGCCGCTTCTGCCCTTCACTTTCAGCGGCAGCTGCGGAGGCAGAGGCCGGCGCATCTTGGGCACCACTCCCTGACAACGTAGAAATCAATCGATCAAAAATGCTCACTGCGTCTTTTCTTTCTGGTCTACCTGCACCATGCAGATATTCATCACCTTCACCAGCACTGCTGGCAGCCTGCCACTGCACAGGCAGCAGCCAGACTTTGCAACAGGCATGCAGGCTGTGAAACCGGGTTCAAGCTCGGTATTGTCGCAAAAAGCAGCAAATCACGTTGTTGTCTAGGCGCAGATAAGCTTTCCATTCCCGTCTTTCTTTGCTCCATTGGCACTGCGCCCAGCGTACCGTCATCAGCCCAGCATTCCCCCTTCCAGCGCCAGCACCACAGCCGCTTCAGGCACATGCACCTGCACCCTGCGGCCCACGCGCCAGCCTGTGTGTGCAGCAGCAAACCCCACCCATTGCATGCCGGGTGACAGCTGCACCGCCACTTCATCGCCCAGCGCACCGGGGGTGATGCGTGCAATCTTGCCCTGCCAGCTGTTGCCCTGCGCCAGTGATGCAGTGGCCGCCGTCACTTCTACTGCCGTGGCCTTGCACATGGCCAGCAGCTGCATACCGTTGTACAGACCCAGCAGCTGCGCGCTCTCGGCCGTAATGCGTGCCTGCACGGTCACATCGGCATGCAGCCCCTGCAGATGCACCTGTGCCAGCGGGCCACTCATTGCCAGTTGCTGCACCATGCAGGGCCACTGGTTGCGCATGCTGGTCTGAATGCCCAGGCGCTGCACGGGCAGCCTGGACTGCAGTTGCTGCATCACTGCGCCCTTGGCCTGCGCCAGGGCCTCAGCCGCACGCAGCAATTCCTGGCCTGCCTCGGTCAGTCTGGCCCCGCCGCCACCCGCGCCGCCCACGGACTTTTGCACCACGGGCACGCCGGCCAGATTGCTCAGGGTATCAATGGCCTGCCAGGCGGCCTTGTAGCTCACGCCGACTGCGCGGGCCGCCTGCGAGATGGAGCCACACTCCCCCAGCGCACGCAGCACCTGCAGACGCCGGTCAGACAGGGGGTGACCCAGCGCCTGCAGCAGGGATGAAGATGAATCAGCAGTGTTTGAAGACATGGCCCTATCATGCCGCTATTCACACAAGGAATAACGCTGCGGCTATACTTTCGCTATTCAAAAAAGGAATAGCGCTTATGTTGATCGCTTCTGTTCTGCGCACCAGTCTGCTGGCATCTGCTGTGCTGGCTGCCACAGCACATGCCGACACGGTGTCGGTGGCGGTGGCTTCGAATTTCACAGCCCCCATGCAAAAGATTGCCCAGGAGTTTGCCAGGGACACAGGCCACCAGGCGCAGCTGTCGTTTGGCTCCACCGGCAAGTTCTACGCCCAGATCCACAACGGCGCACCCTTTGGCGTGCTGCTGTCGGCAGATGCGGCCACGCCCGAAAAACTGGCGCGCGAAGGCAAGGCCGATGCTGCCTCGCGCATCACCTATGCCATCGGCAAGCTGGTGCTGTGGAGCAAGGACAGTACTTATGTGGATGAGCAAGGCGAAGTGCTCAAAGCCAACCACTTCCAGCACCTTGCCATTGCCAACCCCAGGCTTGCGCCTTACGGCCTGGCGGCGGAGCAGACATTGCGCAAGCTGGGGCTGCTGGATGCGGTCCAGCCCAAGTTTGTGCAGGGTGAGAACATTGGTCAGACCTACCAGTTCGTTGCCACGGGCAATGCCCAGCTGGGCTTTGTGGCCCTGTCGCAGGTGATGCAAGATGGCCGCATCAACTCAGGCTCAGGCTGGATCGTGCCTGAAACCATGCATGAGCCGATCCGCCAGGATGCGATTGTGCTGAATCAGGCCAGAGACAACGCAGCCGCCCAGGCACTGATGCGCTACCTGCAGGGCGACAAGGCCCGCACCATCATCAGCGCTTACGGCTATGGTTTTTGAAGCAGCTAGCGCTTGAATATCAAGCACTTCAAATAGTTTTCATATTGAAGTGCTTGATTCATCAGCGCTAGCAGCTCATTTTTTTTTAATTCTTCACACGCTGGGCATGCTATCTACCGAAGATTGGGCAGCCATCAGGCTGACGCTGGAACTGGCCACGGTCACCACCGTGCTGCTGCTGGTGCTGTGCACCCCGCTGGCATGGTGGCTGGCACACACGGCTTCACGCTGGAAGGGACCGGTAGGCGCAGTCGTGGCCCTGCCTCTGGTGCTGCCGCCCACGGTGATTGGCTTTTATCTGCTGGTTACCATGGGCCCCAGCGGCCCGGTAGGCCAGCTCACCGAATGGCTGGGGCTGGGCTATCTGCCATTTACGTTTCCGGGGCTGGTCGTGGGCTCCATCATTTATTCCCTGCCCTTTGCCGTACAGCCGCTGCAACGTGCCTTTGAAAGCCTGGGGCAGCGTCCGCTGGAAGTGGCCGCCACGCTGGGGGCCAGCAAGCTCGATACTTTTTTCACCGTGGTGCTGCCCATGGCGCGCACCGGCTTTGTCACCGCTGCCGTGCTGAGCTTTGCGCACACCGTGGGCGAGTTTGGCGTGGTGCTCATGATTGGCGGCAACATCCCGGGCGTGACACGCGTGGTGTCCGTGCAGATCTACGACCATGTAGAAGCCATGGACTACGCCAGCGCCCACTGGCTGGCGGGTGGCATGGTGGTCTTCAGCTTTGTGGTGCTGATGCTGCTGCACTGGCTGCAACCCAGCAAGGAGCGCGCATGATCGAAGCCCAACTGGCACTGCAGCGTGCCGACTTCACGCTGGATGTGCATCTGCAGCTGCCCGGCCGAGGCATTACCGCGCTGTTTGGCCCATCGGGCTGCGGCAAGACCACGGTGCTGCGCAGCATGGCCGGGCTGGAACGTGCCCGGGGCCGCGTCACCGTCAACGGCCAGGTCTGGCAGGACGAGGCCACACGCCAGTGGCTGCCCACACACCAGCGTGCGCTGGGCTATGTGTTTCAGGAAGCCAGCCTGTTCCCCCACCTGAGCGTGCACGGCAATCTGGCCTATGGCCTCAAGCGCACCCCGGCAGCCCGCCGCAAGGTGCAGCTGGAGCAGGCGGTGGAGCTGCTGGGCATTGGCCATCTGCTGGAGCGCAGCCCGGCCACGCTCTCTGGCGGTGAACGCCAGCGCGTAGCCATTGCACGGGCGCTGGCTACCAGCCCGCAACTGCTGTTGATGGACGAGCCCCTGTCTGCCCTGGATGCCCAGCGCAAGGCCGAGGTGCTGCCCTATCTGGAAAGTCTGCAAAAAAACCTCGACATGCCCGTGCTCTACGTGAGCCACGCGCAGGACGAAGTCGCGCGGCTGGCCCACCATGTCGTGCTGCTGCAGGCCGGGCGCGCCGTGTTTGCGGGCGACACGGCCAGCGCCATGGCCCAGAGCGAACACCCCATGGCACCGGCTGCCGAAGCTGCCAGCCTGGTGCAAGGCCAGATCACGGCCTATGACGCGCAGGACCACCTGAGCACCGTGCATTTTGACGGTGGCCAGCTCCTGATCAGCGGCGCTGCCAACCGCCGCTTGGGGGACGCCGTACGCCTGCGCGTGCTGGCGCGGGACGTGAGCATTGCGCTGCAGACACCGCAGGGCAGCAGCATTCTGAACCGCATCCCCGCCACGCTCACGACGCTGCATGAGGACAGCCCCGGCCAGGTCATGCTCAGCCTGCAGGCGGGCAGCACCACGCTACTGGCACGCGTATCAGCACGTTCAGCACGCGAGCTGGGCTTGCACCAAGGCCAGTCTGTGATTGCGCAAATCAAAAGCGTGGCCCTGCTGGATTAAACGCAGCGGCCTATCATCCGCTGTATGACTGATGCCAGCGCCTGCTCTCTTGAAACTCCCGATGTCCCTGCACTGACCCGCTGCGACGTGCGCTTTCACCACGCCGAGCGCGGCGTGCAGGCCGAGCAGCGCGTGCTGGCCAACGAAGTGCCAATTGCCCTGGTGTTCAACGGCATCGCCCATGCGGTGATGATGGGCACGCCACTGGACCTGGAAGACTTTGCCATCGGCTTTGCGCTCAGCGAAGGCATCATCGACAGCGCCGCCGACTGCTATGGCGTGGACGTGCGCCCGGTCTCTGCCACCGCAGCCGGTTTGCCTGTTGGCATGGATGGCATGGAAGTGCAGCTGGAAATTGCTTCGCGCTGCTTCATGCGCCTCAAAGACCACCGCCGCAGCATGAGTGGGCGCACGGGCTGCGGGGTCTGCGGGGTGGAGAGCTTTGCGGCACTCGATCTGACATTCGACGCCCTGCCTGCTCGCGACTGGGTGGCACAGGTGGACCTGCCCACTGTGTTGAAAGCCATAGACCACCTGCCGCCCAAGCAAGTGCTCAATGCCGAAGCCGGCGCCATCCACGCCGCTGGCTGGGCCACGCTGGACGGACAGGTGCACGATGTGATTGAAGACGTGGGCCGCCACAATGCGCTGGACAAGCTGCTGGGCCGCCTGGCACGCACGGGCCGCCTCAGTGAGCCGGGCTTTGTAGTGCTCTCCAGCCGTGGCAGCCATGAGCTGGTGCGCAAATGCGCCAAGCTCGGCATTGCTGCGCTGGCCACCATTTCTGCCCCCACGGCCATGGGCGTGCGCATGGCGGAACTCACTGGCCTGCGCTTCTGGGGCCTGGCGCGCCCACCCAAGGCCACGCTGTATGCCCCAGGTGCTGGCCTGCATCTGGATGCCCCGCAAGCCTGAGCAAGGCACTGCCTGCGTACACATTGCGTAGAATGCGCCGGTCTGTCAGCCCCTGGATGAACACCATGACCCGCTGCTTGCTTGCATCTGTCTTTCTGGCCCCTGTGCTTGCCATGGCTCTGCCTGGCCAGGCACAGACGACGCTGTCCGCAGTGCAGACTGCGCCTTCGACCATTCCCAAGGCTAGCTACCGCAATTTCCCTAGCCATGTGCAATACGGCGTGCTGCGCATTGAGCAGATTCCACGCGCTGAAATCAATGGCAAGCCTGTGCGCACTGCACCGGGCTTCAGGCTCTTCGCTCCTGACAACAAGCTGATATTTGCCCACACCGTGCAGAACGAAGCATTGCGTGTGGCCTATGTCCGGGAAGCCAGCACCCAGTGGCTGCTCACCGCCTGGATTCTCACGCCGGAAGAAGCGGCCAGCGCCTTCAAAAAGCGCTGACAGATACGCCCCCACCCCATTGAACTGCAACGCCACACAGCCTGCTGGCGGCGCTGCGCTCTTTTCCCCTTTTCCCATATGCAGCAGTCCTGCGCGACTGCATGGCACACACGATGAGCAAAAAAGTATTTATCAAGACCTTTGGCTGCCAGATGAACGAGTACGACTCGGACAAGATGGCCGACGTGCTGAACGCCGCCCAGGGCTATGAACCCACGGACAACCCCGACGAGGCCGACCTGATTCTGTTCAACACCTGCTCCGTGCGCGAAAAGGCACAGGAAAAAGTGTTCTCCGACCTGGGCCGCATCAAGCACCTCAAGGAAAAAGGCGTACTCATTGGCGTGGGCGGCTGCGTGGCCAGCCAAGAGGGTGACGAAATCATCAAGCGTGCCCCGTTCGTGGACGTGGTGTTTGGCCCCCAGACCCTGCACCGCCTGCCCGAGCTGCTCAACGCACGCCAGAGCAAGGCCAAGCCCCAGGTGGACATCTCCTTCCCCGAGATTGAAAAGTTTGACCACCTGCCCCCCGCACGCGTGGAAGGTGCATCGGCCTTCGTGTCCATCATGGAAGGCTGCTCCAAGTACTGCAGCTACTGCGTGGTGCCCTACACCCGTGGTGAAGAAGTCAGCCGCCCCTTTGAAGACGTGCTGGTGGAAGTGGCCGGTCTGGCCGACCAGGGCGTCAAGGAAGTGACGCTGCTGGGCCAGAACGTGAACGCCTATCAGGGCAAGATGGGCGACACCAGCGAGATCGCCGACTTTGCCCTGCTGCTGGAATACGTGGCGGAAATCCCCGGCATTGAGCGCATTCGCTTCACCACCAGCCATCCCAATGAGTTCACCCCCCGCCTGATCGAGGCCTACGCCAAGATTCCACAGCTGGTGTCCCACCTGCACCTGCCCGTGCAGCACGGCTCGGACAAGATTCTGATGGCCATGAAGCGCGGCTACACCGCTATGGAATACAAGAGCACGGTGCGCAAGCTGCGTGCGATTCGCCCCGATATGGCCATGAGCTCGGACTTCATCGTCGGCTTCCCCGGCGAGACGGAAGAAGACTTCCAGAAGATGATGAAGCTGATCCACGACATCCGCTTTGACAACAGCTTCAGCTTTATCTTCAGCCCCCGCCCCGGCACGCCTGCCGCCAACCTGCAGGACGACACCCCGCACGAGGTGAAGCTGCGCCGTCTGCAGGAGCTGCAGGCTGTGATCAACCAGAACATCAAGGACATCAGCCTGGAGCGCGTGGGCACCGTGCAAAAGCTGCTGGTTGAAGGCTTTAGCAAGCGCGACAAGAGCGAACTCATGGGCCGCACGGAGTGCAACCGCGTGGTGAACTTCCCTGGCAACGAGCGCCTGATTGGTCAGATGGTGGATGTAAAAATCACCGAAGCCATGACCTACACCCTGCGCGGTGAAGTCGCCATCAAGGAATAAGCCACCGACAGTTCAGGCGCTGGCTGTGCATGCAATAAACATAGCTTCCAGCGCTTGTGTAGTAAGCCTCTGAGGCATATTTGACCCACAAAAAAGCCAACCGGAAGGTTGGCTTTTTGCTGTCCACGGCAAGCGCGAATTACTTGGCAAGGCGCGGCTTGCACTGCAGCTGCAGCAGGCGGTGCGTAGCGCTGTCCACATCGCTGCCGGGCTCGCGCAGGGGGCGAATGCGCAGGTCCAGGAAACCGCGCTTGCCGCACAGGGCCTTCAGCGCATCTTCGCACTTGCGCAGGTCGTCATAGCGTGTATCGCAGACCATGGCATGGTCATAGTCAGGTGTGACCACATAGGGCGCACCCTCCTTGGCCATGGGGTCGTTGGCCGTCTGTGTGGCACAGCCCGCCAGAGTGAGAGCAGCCGTGGCTGCCAGCAGCATGTATTTCATGGATGTACTCCTCCAAAGTTGAACGGCATCTTAACGAAGATGCACCGCGGTTCAATCAAACTTCAGCTGGCCGCCTACAGTCTGCCCCACCTGCAGCATCTGCCCGGCGCCCTGCGCCACCACGGCATTCATGCCAAAGGTGATGGCACCATCCAGCCGTGCATCCTGCCGGTACTGGGCGATGGCGTCCCCTACTTCGGGGCTGAAGGTGGCCGTGCGCGGATCAATGTTCGGAATCGGGCAGCGCGAGCAAGGCTTGCCCAGACGAATGGCAACCGGCGCTGCCGCCTGCACCCAGACGGTGTCGATAAAGTCTTCCTCATGCTCAGCCAGCCCGTCGAGCACGATGTTGGCGCGAAAACGCAGGCCATCTACGGCCGCATGCCCCTGCGCCTGCAGTCGGGCGTTGAGCCCTTCAAACGCTGCGCTGGTGGTGACCAGCAAAGGATAGCCATCGGAAAACTGGTTCGGTGCCTCAATGCCCCCCGTCCATTTGAGGTTGGACAGGCGCTGCTGCGCAGGATCGAAGCGCACCAGACGGCAAGCCCGGCCCAGCGCCTGGCTGAACCACTGTGCGGCTGCATCCCCCATATCCCATGCCAGCACCTGGCTCTTCCACACCTGCACCATGCGCTGCGGTGCAGTCTCCATCCAAGGCAACGCCAGTGGCACGGACAGCGTCTCCTGCCCGGCATGTGCCACCAGCAGCTGACCATTGGCCACATCCAGCCGTGGCTGAATCAAGGCCATCTGCGGCACCTCACGCTGGGTGATGAAGCGCCCCTGCGCATCTACCACCATCCAGGCCCGGTCCCACTCCAGCCCGCTGGCCAGCAAGCGTGCCTGCTGCACCGCAATACCAGCACAGGACTTGATCGGAAACACCCACAGCGCGCCTATGGTGCCTGTGACATCGAAATCGGTCTGCAACTCTGTCATCTCACCATTGTGCGGCCCCGATAGCAGATTGCCTACAAGCGCCCCCTTCTTGTTTGCAGAGGTCTCTCCGCAGACGGGCTGCCCTGCCTACAATGTGCAACCTATGGCGCAAACCTTTGATGTATGTATTCGCGGGGCTGGCATTGTCGGCCGCACTCTGGCTCTCCTTCTGGCACGAGAGCGGCTGCGTGTTGCTCTGGTGGCAGCACCGCGTGCGGCATCGGCACAGGCCGATGTCAGGGCCTATGCACTCAATGCCAACTCCAGGCAGATGCTCGAGTCTTTGCGTGCCTGGCCGGATGCTTCTTACGCCACTGCGGTACGCCATATGGAAGTGCACGGCGACCAGGACGGCAGCGTGCACTTTGATGCGCAAGTGCAGGACGTAGATGCACTGGCCTGGATTGTGGATGTGCCCGCACTGGAGCAGCGCCTGGCCGAGGCCGTGCGCTACCAGCCCCAGGTCGAGGTGGTGGACGCCCCTGTGGATGCCCCGCTGACCGCCATCTGCGAAGGCCGAGCCAGCGCCACCCGCACTGAGTTCGGCGTGGACTTTGACGTCACCCCCTACGACCAGCATGCGATTGCCACACGCCTGCAGTGCGAACTGCCCCACGGCCAGGTGGCGCGCCAGTGGTTCTCCCCCCAGGGCATTCTGGCGCTGCTGCCGCTCGACGGTGCCGATGGCCGCAGCGTGGCTGTGGTGTGGTCGGTGGCACAGACCGATGCAGCATACTGGCAAGCCGCTGATGAAGCCGAATTTGTACAGGCCCTGACTGATATCAGCCAGGGCAGCCTGGGCCAGCTGACACTGCAAGGCCCGCGCATGAGCTGGCCGCTGCAGCAGGCCGTGGCCAAACGCTGGTGTGGCCCTGTGCCCGGCAGCAGCGATGCCCGCACCCCCACCAGCTGGGTGCTGGCAGGTGACGCCGCACACACGGTGCACCCTCTGGCCGGACAAGGACTGAACATTGGCCTGGCCGATGTGCAGACGCTCTCGCGCATCTTGCAGGCACGCGGCGAATGGCGCAGCCCCGGTGACCTCAAGCTGCTGCGCCGCTATGAGCGCGAACGCAAGGCAGGTCTGGCTCCGCTGGGTCTGGCCATGGATGGCCTGCAGCAGCTGTTCACCCGTACCGAAGCGCCCTTGCAGACACTGCGTAACTGGGGCATGCGCAACTTTGAACGCAGCGGCCTGCTCAAGGACTGGGCTGCCCGTCAGGCCATGGGGCTCATGCGCTGACCTGCAAAGCTTCTTTCAGGAACCTTTTGCACGCTTCGAGCCCCAACCACCATTTACTTCTTTTTTGCATTGGAATCTTTGCCATGAAATTCTTTGTGACGGCTTTGATGGCGACCGCAGCCTGGGGTTGTGCCATGGCTGCTCAGCCTCAGGACACAATTGCCAAAACCCTGGCAGAGCGTATTCCGCAGCTGCAGACCGTGGACGAAATCACTGCAACCCCCATGAAGGGGCTGTATGAAGTGCGTATTGGCAATGACGTGTTCTATTCCAATGCCACCGGTGACTACCTGATTCAGGGCGAGTTGATTGACACCAAGGCACAGCGTAACCTGACCGAAGACCGTATCAACCAGCTCACAGCCATTGATTTCAAGCAGCTGCCGCTGGAAGACTCCATCAAGATCGTGCGCGGCAATGGCGAGCGCCAAATCGCCGTGTTCGAAGACCCCAACTGCGGCTACTGCAAGCGCTTTGAGCGTGATCTGCAGAATGTGGACAACGTTACCATCCACATGTTCCTCTACCCCATCCTGAGCCGTGACTCCGTCGAGAAGTCGCGCAACATCTGGTGTGCCAAGGACCAGAACCAGGCCTGGCATGACTACATGCTCAAGGACAAGGCCCCCGCTGCCGCCAGCTGTGACATTGATGCCATCCAGCGCAATCTGGCACTGGGCCGCAAGCACAAGATCACTGGCACACCGACCCTGATCTTTGCCGACAACACACGTGTGCCCGGCGCCATTCCCGCGACCGAGGTCGAAAAATACCTCGCCGCAGCGCACAAACAATAAACCCGCAACAGGCTGCCCAGGCAGCCTGTTTTGCTTTCAATACCTCTGTTTTGTTCTGACTTCAGACCTTCATGCCCACACTGACCGCCAGCCTGCACTACCACGTTGAACTGCACCACCTGCATGCCCACCAGTACCGCGTCACGCTGCGCATTGCTACACCTGCCGCGCAACAGCTGGTGTCACTGCCCGTCTGGATTCCCGGCAGCTATCTGGTGCGTGAATTTGCCAAGAACCTGCAGGAGCTGAACGCCCGCCAAAACGGCCAGCCCATTGCCGTGCAGCAACTGAGCAAGCACCAGTGGCAGCTGGACTGCAGCGCAAATGCGCCTGTGGAGCTGAGCTATCTGGTCAATGCCTACGACACTTCCGTGCGTACCGCCTGGCTGGACCAGCGCCGTGGTTTTTTCAACGGCACCAGCCTGCTGCTGCGCGTGCATGGCCAGGAGGCACAACCCCACCAGCTGCGCATCAGCCCATCGGCCCAGGTGCCGGACTGGAAGCTGGCTACCGGCCTGAGCGCTGTGGAGGTCGATGCACAGGGCTTTGGCACCTACACCGCAGGAAACTACGACGAGCTGGTGGACTGCCCCGTAGAGATGGGCAACTTCTGGAGCAGCAGCTTCACCGCACGCGGAGTGCCGCACCGCTTCGTGGTTGCTGGTGCCCCTGCATCCTTTGACGGCGAGCGCCTGCTGCGTGATACCCAGAAGATCTGTGAGGCAGAAATCGACTTCTGGGGCGTAGCGCCACACAGCAGCTATGTCTTCATGCTCAATGTCACGCATGATGGCTACGGAGGTCTGGAGCACTGCAATTCCACCGCCCTGATCTGCAGCCGCAGCGATCTGCCGCGCCAGGGCGTGGACAAAGCCAGCGACGGCTACGTACAGCTGCTGGGCCTGATCAGCCACGAGTATTTCCACACCTGGAACGTCAAGCGCCTGCGCCCTGCAGAGCTGGTGCCCTACAACTACGATCAGGAGAACTACACCGAGCTGCTGTGGTTCTTCGAAGGCTTTACCAGCTACTACGACGACCTGCTACTGCGCCGCGCAGGGCTGATCGACAACGCCACCTACCTCAAGCTCATCACCAAGACGCTCAACCAGGTACAGCAGACCCCGGGCCGTAAGGTGCAGTCCGTCGCCCAGTCCAGCTTTGATGCCTGGGTGAAGTATTACCGCCAGGACGAAAATACGGCCAATGCCACGGTGAGCTACTACACCAAGGGCGCACTGGTCGCCATGAGTCTGGACCTGAAGCTGCGCCAGGAAGGTCAGACCACGCTGGACGCCGTGATGCGTGCCCTGTGGCAGCGCTGCCAGGGCAGTGCCATGAGCGAGGCCGATGTGCTGACCGTGCTGCAGGCACTGACTGGCCGCAGCTGGGAAACCGAACTCCAGGTCTGGGTGCATGGCACGCAGGAGCTGCCTGTCACCGAGCTGCTGGCTGCCCACGGCGTAGCCGCAGATGCCGACCAGCCCGTGCCGGCACAGGCGCTGGGCCTGCGTGTTCAGGAGAGCCATAGCGTGCTGATCAAGCAGGTGCTGCGCGGCGGCCTGGCCGAGCAGGCCGGCATGATGGCAGGCGACGAATGGTACGGCATCGAGATCGGAGGCCAGGGCTGGCGTCTGGGCAAGCTCGAAGAGCTGGCCATGTATGCGCCCCAGGGCACGACCTCCATCACGGCGCTGGTCGCACGCGACAGACAGCTGCTGCGTCTGACGCTGCCCCTGCCGCAGGCCAGTGCACCGCTGTCCAATTACAAACTCCGTGTGCAGGACGAAGCGGCTGTGAACCGCTGGCTGTCAGCGTAAACCGTAAGCCAGTCTGCGGGCTTGCTTGGGTATAGTCATGTGCTGGTTTTGCACACACAAGACGACAAGGAGAACAAGCCCATGGCATACGAAACCATCGAAGTCCGCGTGGAGGCGGACAAGGTCGGCATCATCACCCTGAACCGCCCCAAGCAGCTCAATGCGCTGAATGACCAGCTCATGAACGAGCTGGGCGAGGCACTCAAGGCCTTTGATGCCGACGAAAACATTGGCTGCATGATCATCACCGGCAGCGAGCGCGCCTTTGCTGCGGGTGCTGACATCGGTGCCATGGCCAAGTACAGCTTTGCTGATGCCTACAAGGGCGACTACATCACCCGCAACTGGGAAGCCATCCGCAGCATCCGCAAGCCCGTGATTGCAGCTGTCAGCGGTTTTGCACTGGGTGGTGGCTGCGAACTGGCCATGATGTGCGACTTCATCATTGCGGCGGACAACGCCAGATTTGGCCAGCCCGAAATCAAGTTGGGCGTGATTCCCGGCGCTGGTGGCACACAGCGCCTGCCCCGCGCTGTGGGCAAGGCCAAGGCCATGGACATGGCACTGACTGCGCGCATGATGGACGCCACCGAGGCCGAGCGCGCTGGCCTGGTCAGCCGCGTCGTGCCCTACGACAAGATGATGGAAGAAGCCCTTGGTGCAGCCATCACCATCTGTGGCTTCTCGCAGATTGCCGTCATGGCGGCCAAGGAATCGGTCAACCGTGCCTTTGAGGGCAGCCTGAGCGATGGCGTCATGTTCGAGCGCCGCCTGTTCCATGCGCTGTTCGCCACCCAGGACCAGAAGGAAGGCATGGACGCCTTCATCAACAAACGTCCTGCAGTTTTTTCCAACCAGTAAAAAATTGATATACAATATCGGTCTCTTGGTCGTATAGCTCAGTTGGTTAGAGCGCAGCATTCATAATGCTGATGTCGTAGGTTCAAGTCCCACTACGACCACCAAAATTCAAAACCCCGCAGCACGCAAGTGCTACGGGGTTTTTCTTTGGTGCATCAAGGCCTGCACTTCTGCAACTACTGGGACTTGCCACCATCGAGCTGATTTTTCTCCCCATCACCTTGCGCACTGGTAATGCCCTGTGCCATACCCGACGCTGGGTTGGCTCCGCCCTGGGTTTCTGCTGCCTCGCCCGTACTGGCATCAGGCTGAATCACCTCGATATTGGCCTGTACCACGGTCAAGGGCACGGCAGGCGGCAAGGGCTCACCCAGATCGGGTTTGGACGGCGGCATGACATCATGGCTGCGCAGGTACTGATCGGATCCAAACAGCGGCTGCTTGGGAGGAGGCTGGTCAAAGCGTGAGATTTCAGCCATAGGAAACGCATTACTCTGCGGACTGCCATCACAGCCAGCCAGCAGCAGCAAAGCCGCTGCAGCACCACACAGAGACAGACGAAACGCTGGTTGCACAGACATGGCAATGTCCTCCATCAAAACATGCCGCCATGGTGCGTGACACTTCTGGCTGTGTCTATCAGGCAAAACCTACAGCACACGCAAGCACTGAAACGCGCACGCTCTAGGCAAAAATGCTGCGCGCCTCGGTAAAGCGTTTGGCGAAATATGGGTTGTCCATGCGCACGCGCTGCACGGTGCCGCCCTTGGATGGCGCATGCACAAACTGGCCATTGCCCACAAAAATGCCCATGTGCGAATAGCGCCCGCCCATGGTGTTGAAGAACACAAAGTCTCCGCGCTCCAGCCTGCGGCCTTTGACAGGCACGCTGGACTGCGCCCACTGCGCCGTGGTGCGCGGCAGGCGCCCTTCATGAATGCCACGCACGGCCCACTGGATCAGCCCACTGCAGTCAAAACCGCCTTCAGGCGTATTGCCACCATAGGTATAAGGTGTATTGACCACCAGCATGGCGCGCGCCAGCAGGGCTTCGCGCAAGTCGCCTTGCAGGCGCAAGGGCTGAACCGGTGCCACGCTGCCTCCCCCACCACCACTGCCGCGTGGCGCACTGGCTGCACTGCTGCGTGAACTGGAAGCAGAGCGCGGTGCACTGGAGCAGCCAGCCAGCACGACGGCAGCAGCGGCAGCGACCGCCAGCCCCAGCCAGGCCCGGCGCGCCTGCAGTTCAGAAGAAAACGAAGAAGTGGTGGTAGATGCACGCATAGGCCGGATTATGTGCATGTTGTGCGTGCTCACAAAAAGATGAGCTGCCTGCGCTCATAAATGCTTGATTTGAAGGTGATTTATATTTGAAATGCTTATAAATCAAGCGCAAAAAGCTATATTTTTCATATTTTCATATTTTCAGAACATAAAAAACCGCATGGCCTGAGGCTCATGCGGTGGTTTCATGCACTGCAGCGCAGACTTCAGAACGGCAGCTTGGGCATGCCACCGCCACCCATCATGCCCTTCATGGCTTTCATGCCGCCCATGCGCTTCATCATCTTCATCAGACCGCCACCCTTCATCTTCTTCATCATGGTCTGCATCTGCTCAAACTCCTTGAGCAGGCGGTTCACGTCCTGCACCTGCACACCTGCGCCGTCGGCAATACGCTTTTTGCGCGTCGCCTTGATGAGGGCGGGGTGCTTGCGCTCCTTGAGCGTCATGGAGCAGATGATGCCCTCCTTGCGGCGGATTTCGCGCTCGGCCTTGTCCATGTCCACCTGACCGGCCTTGGCCGTCAGCTCAGTAGGCAGCTTGTCCATCAGCGTGGACAGCCCGCCCATTTGCTTCATCTGCTGCAGCTGGGCCAGGAAGTCATTCAGGTCAAAGCCGTCACCGCTCTTGAGCTTTTCAGCCATCTTCTGCGCGGCTTCCATGTCCACGCCCTTGGTGACCTGCTCCACCAGCGCCACGATGTCCCCCATACCCAGCACGCGCTGTGCGTGGCGGTTGGCATCGAATACCTCCAGGCCATCGAGCTTTTCGGAAACACCGGCAAACTTGATGGGCGCGCCCGTGATCTGGCGCACGGACAGTGCCGCACCACCGCGCGAGTCACCGTCGAGCTTGGTCAGCACGATACCCGTGAGCGGCAGTGCTTCCTTGAAGGCCTTGGCCGTATTGATCGCGTCCTGACCCTGCATGGCATCGACCACAAACAGGGTTTCCACCGGATTGAGCGTGGCGTGCAGGTCTTTGATTTCCTGCATCAGCACTTCGTCAATCGCCAGACGACCGGCCGTGTCCACCAGCAGCACGTCAAAGTAGTGCTTCTTGGCATAGTCCAGCGCCGCCAGCGCGATATCGCGTGGCTTCTGGTCTGGGGTGGATGGGAACCACTCCGCACCTGCTTGCGCGGTCACGGTTTTGAGCTGCTCAATCGCCGCAGGGCGGTACACGTCACCCGATACGGTCAGCACCTTCTTCTTGCGCTTTTCAATCAGGTGTTTGGCCAGCTTGGCAGTGGTGGTGGTTTTACCCGCACCTTGCAGACCAGCCATCAGGATGATCGCTGGGGGCTGCGCATTCAGATTGATGTCTGCTACGCCTTCGCCCATGGTGGCGGCCAGCTCCGCATTCACAATGCCGACCAGCGCCTGACCGGGCTTGAGGCTGCCCAGTACCTCCTGGCCCAGCGCCTTTTCCTTCACCCGCGCGATGAAGTCACGCACAACGGGCAGGGCCACGTCGGCTTCCAGCAATGCCATGCGCACTTCGCGCAGCATGTCCTGCACATTGGATTCAGTGATGCGGGCCTGACCACGCATCTCCTTGACGAGTCGCGAGAGTTTGTCGGTAAGTGCGGATGCCATAAGCAGGTGTGTCCGATGAGAGAAGCTGCGCCGATTGCGGCTTGGCCTGTACAGGCCCGGCGCTTGGATCAGGGGGCGGCACTGCTGCCTGCCCGTGCTGCGTGCCGCGTGCAGCCCTGTACAAACGAGGCGTTCATTCTACCTGCTGTGCACATGCTGCGCCCCTTCAACGCCAAGAGCACACAAGCACTGACAAGGCGCAAGGATGGACGGCCGCAGCGCCGCCATGCCACAGGGCAGACCGCTATGATTGCGGACATGGAGTCTTCCACCCATTTTTTTGCAGGCACACCGGTCTGGACCTTGGCGCTGGCCCTGGCTGCCATCGTGGCCTATCTCATTCCCGCCTTGGGCGCGCATCGGCTCAGCGATGCACGCATTCGCCTGGCCATGCGCGCTGCATGGTTCCTGCATCTGCTGACGCTGGCCGATGGTCTGCTGGCCGAGCCCGCACGCTTTGGTTTTGCGCCTGCCCTATCCATGACGGCATGGCTGATGCTGACCGTCTATGCCATCGAGCAGCAGCTCTACCCCAAGATGCGCGTGGTGGGCGTGCTGTCCATGCTGGGGGCACTGGCCGTACTGCTGGCACAGCTGTTTCCGGGCAAGCCCATGGCCGTCTCGGCATCGGCATGGCTGGCCCCGCCCCCGGCGGCGGGGTTTTGCTCCTTCCGGCTGTAA
>ERZ791624.291-NODE-291-length-36507-cov-1.934571_pt1 | contig 36507 bp, 29 predicted proteins | sample MGYA00510058_ERZ791624 | MGnify/ENA primary metagenome ERZ791624 (study PRJEB30046, sample SAMN00715158) | human gut metagenome | study: EMG produced TPA metagenomics assembly of the A metagenome-wide association study of gut microbiota in type 2...
ATTCACCTCCGAAGATAATAAGAAATTATCCTCGGAGGTGAATTATATGATAATACAAATCAATAATATACATAGCACAAATTCATTATCAATTATCAAATTATTGAGTTGTGTCAAAAAATACAAAATTACAGTTATTGGTTCTGATACATATAAAATGGGAGAATGTGCTGGAAGTCTTCTTGTTGACAAATATTATCAGGCCCCATCTATATCTCAAGAGACAGAATACATCAATTTCTTAAACAGTGTAAATGAAAAAGAAAACATTGATCTGCTAATACCAGCTTCCGATGCAGAAGCTGTATTACTTTCTAAATTCAGAAGTCAAATAAAAACAAAATTTTTTTCAGCTGATTACAAAACAGTAGCTCTGTTTAAGGACAAACTTAAAGCAACACAGGACTTAATGAAAAATAACATACTAGTTCCTCGTATTTGTGATAATTTGTTTAATGAAAAAAAAGTGATTTTTCGCAAAAGAAATTCTGTAAATAGTCTCGGAATATATATCGTAGACTTGCAAAAAGCTGAATATATAGAAAATCATTTTAATCCTGATTATTTTGCACAGCCTTACATAGAAGGGGACACTATAATTGTTGATGTTTTTTCTGATAAAAATGGTATTCCAAAATTAATAATCCCACGAAAAACTATTGAAATCAGAGATGGAACAGCCTTTAGAAGTCAAATTATTTATGATGAGACCGTTATTGCAATTACAAAGAAAATCTGCGATTTATATAAACTCCCCGGATTTTGTAATTTAGACTTTAAAGTTAATAATGGTAAATACTATTTTATCGAATTAAATGTACGCTTTGCCGGATCAGGAATATTCTCAATAATAGCTTCTTTCAATTATATGGAAACCTATTTAGAGCATTTTGTGCTAAATAAACCATTACGCGATATGGATTATTATATGAATTATGTCTGTTGGAATTCTATTGTAACACGTTATCTTGAAGAACTTATATATCCATACATTAGTGAATAAGCAATTTTTGCTTATTCACTAATGTTTTCAATATCGTGGTTCCAGAATGATAAGTAGATTATATACATGGGTGTTTTATACGATTTTTTTCTTCTTTTGTTTTAGGTCCGTCTATACGTGCCCTTATATAGCGACTATGTTCTTTTAATGCATATGCTTTATTATAATAAATTTGGCTTTTTTCTATTTCACCAGATTTATTTAACACAGCATATGCATTGTAATAAAACAAAGCATGTATATGATGATCTGGCTCTAATGGAATTATATCAAGCCCCCTTTCTATTAACAGGTTAGCTTTTGTGAATTTGTCATTTTCATAACACCATGCAAGTTTAACTATAATTATTGCTAATTTGTCATATGGTATTACAGCCGTAAATTCTGATTTTTGCAATAAATCCCAAACATGATTATCATGAATTCCCTGATCCATTAATATATCCGCTTCATCAACCCATAAAACATTTCCACGTATTGAATAGTTTTTTAGTGATTTCTCAGCTTCTCTCAACATACTTAAAGCTCTACCATTTCTTCCTAATCCAGCCAATAGTTTTGCATAAGTTATTTGTGATTTTCCTCTTTGATATACATTATTATATTTATCAAACATTTTTACACTTTGCTTTGCATACTTTAAAGCTTTTTTGTTAGGCAAATAAATATTTGTCAACCTAAGAAAAACCGCATATTCATAATATGTTCTATATATAGGGGTGGTTAAAATTTTTTTGTGTATTTTTATACATTCAGAAGTTTGCCCAGTATATCTATAACTACTTAGGCAGGCTAGCATCATGTTTAATCCTATGCGTGATTCAAGAGATATTTTAGGTTTTATATTTTCAAATAATTCTACAACATTTTCATGTTGATCTAATGCGGATAGATACAATAGTTTATGTAGCAAAAGTAATTTCTTTCAAGAAATTGACCAGAATTTTCTAAAAAACATAATATCTCATAGCCATTAACATATAACTCCAATTTATAACATATTTCGAGTAATCTAAAAAGTATAGACTTATTTTTGGATATATCCTCCCTGACAATTTCATATAACTGTTTAATATAATCCCATGCATCTTCTGGAGAAATTGATATTATAATTTTACTTTCTAACTGCGGAAGTAATTTTTTTATTTCAAATGGTTCAACTTTAGAGTATAAATATAATAATCGTCTCCAGGCTTCATTACTTTCACTAATATTAGAACTTTCCAAATATCCTAAGTAAAAATTTTTTGTTCTTCCATAAACAACAGTATTAATTCGTTCGAATTCATCAATATGCTTTTCCCATTGATCAATAATGCTTGCATGTTTTAATTCATAAAAAGAATTATTTTCATCAATTAAGTTTAAGTCCAATAACTCATGTACTGCATTTGAAATATTCAATTCAGGAAAGAATATCATTTCAGCGTTTTTTCTTTTTATCTTTCCTTTATGAAAAATTATAAGACTTAACAGGGCAAGAGTTTCTTGATTGCTTATATTGTGTATAATCTGGTAAGTCCCATTCTCATTATCGCTACTTTCACATCCACAGGTATCATCAATATGCTCATATGTTACAGAATAATCTATTAATTCCCTTAAGTTTCCCAAAGAAACCTCCTCATAATGATTTATAACATTTATATTAAATGCTATATCATTAGATAAGTTTTTTACATTTCTATGAACAATATCTATAATATATGTTTTGTCAATTGGCTCTAATTCGGTTTTGATGACGTTTACGCCTAATCCGGAAAAATATTCTTTCTGTTTATTAAATGTGTCCGAGTCAGGAATATGTGTAAATTCTAATATACAATAAATACTTGAATCATTATTATCTATCCAATCCTTAAAGCAATCTAATGACTGACTATCTATATTTTGAAAGTTATCTACTATTAATAAAACTTTTCTATTTCTAAAAATATAATTTATGTAATTTATCTTTATAAGAACAGAATCAACAGAAATATCATGCTTAAATTTGTCTGTCGAATACTCATTTAATCTCAAAATTTTCTTTAAAATTAGATAACATATGTTTTTTAGCAGTCCGTTCTTTGAATCCGAATCAAACAATGTTTCCAAACCAATTTCTAATCGAGTACGATTTACAGTTTTATCATTATACTCATTCAAAAAATTATCAAATGTTAGCGCATATCCATTTTCTTCTTCCAATTTTTCAAAATATTTTGTAACACCATCAAATATTTCTTGTAAATAATACCATGCAGTATCTCCACTATCATCATTACAAGGCTTTGTTTTTATTCTAATAATATCTAAATCATTTTTATCAATTTTATTATATTTTTCAATTACTTTAGTAATTAGTGAAGTTTTTCCTATAGCAGTTTCAGACCAAATATAATGAATGGTTTTTTTGCCAAAATTTTGACTTATAATTTTAACAATCTCATCAGATTCGACTTCTCTATCTACAATCACATCACTTTGCTGCCAAATGATTGTTTTCATCGTTGAATATTCCTTTCCTGTGTTGTATAGTAAACATAGGATAATTTCTTATTATCTTCGGAGGTGAATTATATGATAATACAAAATATTACAGATATGATAGGCAATACGCCATTACTGAAAATAAATGATAAAATAAATTATTACGCAAAAATAGAAGGAAGTAATTTGTTTGGAAGTGTTAAAGACAGGGCTGCAAAATATCTGATGGAAAATGCATATAGTGATGGAGTTATAAAAAAGGATACAATTATTATTGAATCATCATCTGGAAACTTTGGGATTGCTTTAGCTGGCATGTGTAAAATAAAAGGTAATTCCTTTATATGTGTAGTTGATCCAAATGTAACTGCGTCAAATAAAAAAATTATTGAACTATTGGGAGCAGAAGTTATTGTTGCCAGTAAAGTTGACAAAAATGGAAATTATATTCAGGATAGAATAAATATTGTAAAAGAATATGTTTCTGATCACAAGAATGCGTACTGGACAAACCAATATGGAAATGAATATGTTTGGAAGGCATATTTTTCTTTAGGAGAGGAATTATGTAATGAAATGGAAAAGATAGATTATTTATTTGTTGCAGTTAGTACTTGCGGAACTTTGGCAGGTACATCTAAAAAAATAAAAGAGAAATTTCCTGACTGTAAAATTATTGCAGTTGATATTGTGGGATCGCAAATTTTTGAAAAAAGCAACCAAAAGAAGCATATTTCGGGTATCGGAACTAGTTTGACTCCACAAAATTTAATACATGCTAAGTTTGATGACTATATGATTGTTGAGGAAATAGAAGCAATATCGGAGTGCAATAAATTGTTAAAAAAAGGAATTATTGTGGGTGCGTCAAGTGGGGCGGTAGCCTATGCTATTCAAAAATATACAGGATATTCGAATTGTCTAGAATCTACAAAAATAGTTGGTATTTTTCCAGATAGAGGGGAAAGATATTTAGATACAATATATAACAATGAATGGTGTGATAAGATAAGTACTAGATCCTTTTAGTATAGTCAAGTAGTTGCATCACCCATAAAAAGATCTTATAAAACTTGACATATGTCTTTTTCAAGAATGAAATTATCGGATGTATTTGTTTTGCACTTTAACACCTTTCTTCCGATAATATTTTAACAATGCTGTGTAGGAGGAAAGGTGTTTTTGTGTAATTTTTATCTACACACGTAGCAAGCGATTTCCTGTTTTACGTGCGTTCGCATTTCACTGCCTATAAAACTGATAAAACAGTTTTAAAATAGGTCATCTTTGGGAATGTTGCGATTGCTATAATTGATTTGATATGTTCATGTCTTTACGTGGATGTTTTGATTTAAGGATGTCTTTTTGTTTCGACATGGTAACGTGTGTATATATTTCTGTTACGTTTATTGAACTATGCCCAAGCATCGATTGAATATAACGAATGTCGACATTTTCTTCTAAAAGTAATGTGGCAAAAGAGTGTCGGAACATATGGGGGGTAATGTGTTGCCGGATATCTGCTATTTGACAATATTTGTTAATCATTTCCCTAACAGATTGTTCAGACAGGCGTTTTCCAATATTGTTTACGAAAAAGTATTCACATGATAGAATTTCTGAATTATATCGAATAGTATTCTGCAAGCACGGAAATGACATGCTTATCACATATGTGAATTAAGCGTTCTTTGGCTCCTTTTCCGTTGATTATAATAATATTGTTTTGTAGGTCTATATTCCTGTATGGTATTGTACATAGTTCAGAGATTCTGATTCCTGTTGAAAAGAGCAGTTCAATAACAGCTATATCTCGGAGTGAATTCTTTTTTATGTAATAGTTAGAGGCTGCGTGGTATTGATCATATATTGTATTTAGTAATATTTCAATGGTGTGTAAAGGAATTGTTTTGGGTAGTATGAGTGGTTCACGAAATTTTAACTGTAATTTATTGAAAGGGTTCTGGTTAATTATTTCCTTATATTCGAGATAGTGAAAGAATGCTTTCAAAGAAGCAATTTTTCTTTTTACGGTTTTGGGAGCATATTGTTGGTGAAGTTTTGCAATATATGTTTCTAATATAGTAATAGTAATTTCTGCACATTTGGTTATGAGAATTTGTCCAGAAAATTGATGCAGGTCAATACGGTATGCTTTTAGAGTTTTTTTATCTAAACGCTTTTGGGTTCTGCAATATTCTAAATAGTTTTCAATATCAATTTTTAAATAGTTCATGTTTTTAATCTCCTTTTATTTTATTCAAAGAATATATTGTACAATGCTTTTGATATATTTGCTACAGTGATTGATACAATTTTGCAAATTGAAAAGTGATAAAAGCCGGAGAGATCTTTACGGCGAGGATTTATACTATCGTAAAGGAATCACTCCTTATTAATGGTTTTGGGACAGTTTTGCAATAAAATCCGCCACAAAACAGAAAGAAAGTAGATATATAAGACAAAGTGTGATATAATACTTTAGTTTAGAAGTAGAGTTTAAATAATAATTTTCAGAAGAGAAAAGAGGAAAACAAATGTTTGACTTCACAAAAGAAAGAGAAGCATTTGAAAATAAAGTATGGCTCAGTTCCCCCACCATGCATGGACCGGAACTGGAATATATAAAAGAAGCCTATGAAACCAACTGGATGTCAACGGTTGGTGCAAATATCAATGAAGTGGAGCGATTAGCCTGTGAAAAGGTAGGATGTAAATATGCAGTCGCCTTGTCAGCAGGAACTGCAGCACTTCATATGGCAGTGAAACTGGCAGGAGTAAAACCGGGAGATAAAGTATTCTGTTCCGATATGACATTTGATGCAACGGTGAATCCGGTTGTCTATGAAGGTGGAATTCCGATATTTATCGATACGGAATACGACACTTGGAACATGGATCCAGTGGCATTGGAAAAAGCATTTGTACTTTATCCGGAAGTGAAAGTGGTTGTTACAGCACATCTATACGGTACACCGGGAAAAGTGGATGAAATCCGAAATGTATGTGAAAAACACAATGCGATTTTGATCGAGGATGCAGCAGAATCACTTGGTGCGACTTATAAAGGAAAGCAGACGGGACAATTTGGTGATTTTAATGCAATCTCATTTAATGGAAACAAGATCATAACCGGATCTGCCGGAGGAATGCTCCTTACCGATGATGAAGAAGCGGCAAAGAAAGTACGGAAATGGTCCACGCAGTCCAGAGAAAATGCTCCGTGGTATCAACATGAGGAACTGGGATACAATTACCGCATGAGCAATGTGATCGCAGGCGTGGTAAGAGGACAGTTCCCTTATCTGAAAGAACATATTGCACAGAAGAAAGCAATTTACGAAAGGTATAAAGACGGACTGAAGGGGCTTCCAGTACATATGAATCCATATGATGGAACAAATAGTGAACCGAATTTCTGGCTCAGTTGTATGATCATTGAACCCGACGCAATGTGTAAGCAGGTACGTGGTGAACAGGAAGCTCTCTATATCGGAGAGCCAGAAAAAAGCTGTCCAACGGAAATTCTGGAAGCTATCGCGAGTATCAATGCAGAGGGACGGCCGATATGGAAACCGATGCATATGCAGCCAATCTATCGCATGAATGGTTTTGTGACACGGGAAGGAAACGGAAGAGCGAAAACCAATGCCTATATCAGTGGTGGAACTCTTGGAAAAGATGGAATGCCGCTGGATGTGGGGATGGATATCTTTCAGAGAGGATTGTGTCTGCCGAGTGATAATAAAATGACAGTGGAGCAGCAGGATCGAATTATTGAAGTGATCAGAGAATGCTTTGCATAGGAGGAGATAGTAATGCAACATAAACAGGGATTTTATGAAAAATATGTAAAACGATTGGTAGACATTGTGTGTTCATTGGTTGTTCTGGCAATATTCTGGTGGTTATATATAATTTTAGCGGTACTGGTTCGTGTAAAACTTGGTTCTCCAGTACTGTTTAAACAACAAAGACCGGGAAAAAACGAAAGAATTTTCAATATGTATAAGTTTCGTACAATGACGGATGCGCGGGATGAAAACGGGAACTTGTTATCGGATGAGATTCGATTAACAAAGTTTGGAAAAGCTCTTCGGGCAACCTCTTTGGATGAATTGCCAGAGATTTTCAATATTCTGAAAGGTGATATGAGCCTTATTGGTCCGAGACCATTATTAGTACAGTATTTGCCGAGATATAATGAAGAACAGCATCACAGGCATGATGTCAGACCGGGACTTACAGGGTATGCGCAGGCACATGGAAGAAACGCAGTGTCATGGGAAGAAAAGTTCGCAATGGATGTATGGTATGTGAATCATGTTTCGATGAAAACGGATATTAAGGTTATTTTGGATACAGTAAAAACTGTAGTGAAAAAAGAAGGAATTTCGTCAGATACATCAGCGACAATGGAAGAGTTTATGGGAAACAAATAAATGAAAAGATTAGCTATCATAGGTGCAAGTGGTCATGGAAAAGTGATTGCTGATATTGCTGTCAAAAACGGATATGAAGAAATAGTATTTCTGGATGATAATCCTGAATTAAAAGAATGTGCTGGATTTCCAGTTGTTGGAACATCAGAAGATGCAGCAAAATATCCAGATTATGATATTATTGTTGCGATAGGGAATGCCTCTATTCGCAAGAAAATGCAACAAAAAGTAGGAGAAGACAGACTGACCACTTTGATTCATCCTCAATCGGTAATCAGCAGAAGAGTTACGATTGGAAAAGGTACCGTGATTATGGCAGGTGCAATAATTAACTCTGATACAAATATTGGAGAGGGATGTATCATAAATACTGGTGCATCTGTTGACCATGATTGTAATATTGGAGACTTTGTACATGTTTCGGTAGGAGCACATGTTGCAGGCACTGTAATCATTGGAAATGGAACTTGGATCGGTGCAGGAGCTACAGTGAGTAACAATATTGAGATATGTGAAGTGTGTATGATCGGCGTTGGTGCAGTCGTAATAAGTGATATAAAGAAGAAAGGAACATATATAGGAGTTCCGGCTATAGAGTTACACAAGGAGAAGGAAAGTTGCGGATATTAATATTAGCAAATAATGATGTTGGTTTATACAAATTTCGAAAAGAACTTATTGGGGAACTTCTTAAGAAGAATACAGTATATATTTCTTTGCCATATGGTGGGTTTGTAGATGATTTGTGTAATATGGGGTGTGAATTTATTGATACTCCAATAGAAAGAAGAGGGATAAATCCTTTTAAAGATGCGAAAATATTAATTGCATATTTCAGAATGGTTAAGAAATATATGCCTGATTTAGTAATCACATATACCATTAAACCTAATGTATACGGAGGAATGATTTGCAGACTATTAAAAGTTCCATATGCAATGAATATAACAGGACTGGGAACAGCATTTGAAAAAGATGGCATATTAAAAACGTTAGTAATTAAAATGTATTGTATCGCTTGCAAAAAGGCAAAGATTGTTTTTTTCGAAAATGAGGAGAATAAACAATTTTTTATTAAAGAACACATTGTGAATGAAGAAAGAACTCATAAACTAAATGGTGCTGGTGTTAATTTAGATGAATATCAGGTAATGGAATATCCAACAGAGCAGAAAATCCATTTTCTTTTTATGGGGCGTATTATGAAAGAAAAAGGAATTGAAGAGTTGTTTGAGGCAATGAGAAGACTAATTGATGATGGAATAGATTGTTGCCTTGACGTATTAGGTGAATCAGAGGAGAATTATAAAGAGTTGATCATGCAATACGAAAATGAGGGGTGGTTGCATTACTATGGGTATCAAAAAGATGTAAAACCCTTTATTAAGCAATGCCATTGCTTTGTTCTTCCCTCATGGCATGAGGGAATGGCGAATACAAATCTTGAAAGCGCTGCTAGTGGAAGGCCAGTCATAACTTCTCGTATCCCTGGATGCATGGAAACTGTGGATGATGGAGTATCCGGTTATCTTGTGGAGCGAAGAAATATTAAAAATCTTTATAAGGTGTTGAAGAAATTTTGCTTGCTTTCAGAAGAACGTAAAGAAATGGGTTTGGCAGGAAGAAAACATATGGAAGAGAATTTTGACAAGAGAAAAGTTGTGGAAGAAACTATCCTTTATTTAAAAGTTTAGTAAATTTACAATTTGAGGAAGGATTGCATTCGATGATTTTGGAACCATTAATATCAATTATTATTCCAGCATACAATGTTGAGACATACATCGATCAGTGTATAACGTCTGTTTTAAACCAGACCTATAAAAATTATGAAATAATTCTCGTAGATGATGGAGCAACAGATAACACTGGTAGTATTTGTGATATGTATGGCAAAAATGAAAATATTAAAGTTATACATAAAAAGAATGGAGGTCTGTCAGATGCGAGAAATGTTGGATTAGAATTAGCTGGTGGAAAATATGTTATGTTCCTTGATTCGGATGATTATTGGAATGACACTTACTTTCTGAAAAAAATACACGAGCGGATTTTAAGTAAAGATGTGGATTTAATTGTGTTTGGTTATAATAAAATTTTAAATCAAAAAATAATCGATACGCGTATTCCCACATGTAATGCAACAGATATTTGTGATTTGGTCCGTAAAGATGCATTTGACATATGTGCTTGGGATAAGGTGATAAAAAGAAGTTTATTGACAAATAATGAGATTAGCTTCAGAAAAAATGTATATAGTGAAGACATGGAGTGGTGTAGTAAGGTTTTCTCGACCGCAAAATCTTGTTGTGTTTTATCAGAGGCCCATATTCTTACAGACAAAGAGAAGGAAGTATTACAAAAACTTTAAGCAATAAAAATATTCAAGATGTAAGAGATAATTATAAAAGATGTATTGAGATTCAGAAGAGTATGAATGAGGATTATCAGATTGCTTTTAACTATTTTTTGGCAAAAAATTTTTCGATGTTTCTTATAGCTATTACTCAAATAGACAAGCATGAACGCAAAAAATATTACTCGTTCATAAATCAAAATAAATACATACTGCGATATTACTCAAGAAATAGAGAGAAGATGATTTATATTTGTCTTTTGTGTTTTGGAATTAGTTTTACCGAAAGTTTAATTGGATGGATATATAAAAGAAGAGGTTGATAAATGAAAAGTATTGTTATCATAATTCCGTATTTTGGAAATTTTCCAGATTATTTTCAATTGTTTTTAAATTCTTGTAAATATAATAAAACCATCAATTGGGTTATCATACGGATAATGGAAGCAAATATAATTATCCACCTAATGTAGCAAAGTAAAGAATACTTTTGCGGAAGTTCAAAAGAGAGTTAAGAGAAAATTTGATTTTGATATTGTTATTGACAGTGTACACAAATTATGTGAATATAAACCAGCCTATGCCTATCTATTTCCGGAATTGGTAGAAGGGTATGATTATTGGGGATATGGTGATCTTGATCTTATTTATGGTGATTTGCGCCATTTTTTAACTGAGGAAGTCCTTTCGTATGAAAAAATTTTCACATTAGGGCATCTTACATTGATAAAAAACAAAGAAAAGTTCAATCAGATGTTTTTGAAAAAAGTAGATGGTGTTGATTTCTACAGAAAAGCATTTTCTTCTACGGCTAATTTTAATTTTGATGAAAAATTTCAAGATAAAGTTAATATCAACACTATCTTTGAAGATAATGATTGCAAAATATGGAAAAAAAGCTATGCGGCTGATATATATACAAAATCATCTGATTTTTTATTAGATATCGGTGATGGAACAAAAGAAGAGCGGAGAGATTCTTTGTTTGTATGGAACAAAGGTAATTTGTATAGGTACTATGACAATAAAAGTGGAAAAATTGAACGTCAAGAGTTTATGTATATACATCTTCAAAAAAGAAAGATGATAAATAGGATAAACTCTGATTGTGATTTGTATAAAATTATTCCAAATTCTTTCGAATATTTAGAGGTTGCTTTTAATGATATAGAAAGTGAATTTCGAAGGATAAAAAGAAAAAATACCAATTTACAGTATTTCAGAATACGATTTAAAAATTTGAAAACAAAGATAAAAAGTATAATTTAAGACCAAATGAATTTGAAATAAAAAGAAAGATACTGGAGAAAAAACGTGAGTTTAGTGCTTTATTTGATCCCGTTACTTGGGCTTGTTTTCCCGAGATCAAAAAAAATATGTGCTATTCAAATAGCAGCTATTAGTTTATTTTATGGTGGCTATGTTGGAAACATAGACATAGATAATTATATATGGCAATACAATAATGATTATATGACTGATTGGGGGGTTCAGCAACTATATTCATATGTGTCCATTTTTTTTCATAAAATGGGAATGCCATTTGGTGTATATCATCTATTGATTACATTCATTAGTATACTTATAATATCTATGGTTATATTTAAACTCACTTCTGAGCCAGGATACGTTTTATGTGTTATAGCATTTTTTGTTTATGCTGAGAATGGTTGGCAACTTAAATCAATGTTAGCAACAATATTTATTGTATTAGTTTATATTGGTATAAAGAAAAAATCTATGGAAAAAGAGTTGTACTGAAAAATATTCTTGTGTATCTTATTCTTGTTTTTTTGGCTACACAATTTCATTTTTTGTCATTATTTTTTATTGTCTTTCTATTTCAACCATTGCTTGCAAAATATTTTATGCAGGTTTTAGCGGGAGATGTTTTGATGTTGTTAGTCGTTAGGGGTGCGTTGCCGATTGCAGCAGGATATATCCCGGCATTATCTAATTATATGTCTCCTATATCATTGCCGAGTTTTTTGGTAACGGTTGTTTGGCAGATACTAGGTGGATTAATTATTTATTGGTTAGCCTCATCTGGTGGAGAAAATTTTTTACAAACCTCATTTTATTTGGATGGAACGAAAATAATGTTTTTATTGCTTCCGTTTTATTTTTATGCAAATGTTGCCACTCGAATTTATCGAATATGGATAATTTTTATGGCAATTTATGCAGCTCATAGAAATAGAGAACAGTTGAGAATTGAGAAGAATAGGTTCATATTCGATGCGTATATTTTGTGTTCATATTTCTTTTGGTTTATCCTACTTCCTGTGTTACAAGGGGGAGAATCAATAATAGTGAATGTTATAAATAATAATATTTTAAATATGTAAGGATATATTTTATGGGAAAAAGTATAAATTCAAAAAAAATGTTTAAAAACACTTTTATGCTTTATATTCGTCAGATTGTAATCCTTGTTATTAATCTTGTATCTGTCAGAATTCTTCTCCATAGTTTTGGAGAAGATGACTATGGACTATATACATTAATAGCAGGTATTGCATCTATGTTCAGTATTTTAAGTGGAGCTATGTCATCTGCGAGTCAGAGATTTTATAGCTTTTATATGGGACAGGATAAATATGATGAACTAAAGAAATGCGTGTGGACATCACTAATAGTTTATGTTCTAATCGCTGTAGTAGTATTCTTATTTGCTGAGACAGTAGGGTTTTGGTATGTTCAAACAAGGCTTATAGTACCAGTAGACAGGATTCACCAAGTTATATGGTTATATCAGTTTTCGATTATTAGTCTGATACTTACAATTTTTGTCACACCCTTTTTAGCATATGTTATTTCTTATGAAGATATGGATATTTATGCTGCTATTTCTATTATAGAAGTAGTCTTAAAATTAGTTATTGCATTTTTAATAAAAGCATTAAATCCAGATATTAGACTTGCAATATATGGATTGTTGCTTGTCGGTGTTTCTGGTATATCATTTTTATCGTATCTAGTTGTTGTAAAAGCAAAATATAAATGGAAGATGGGGGGACAATTTGATAGAAATTTATTTAAGGAAATGCTATCATTTGCATCTTGGAATTTATTTGGATCAGCTATTTTCTCTTTTAAGAATCAGGCTGTAAATATTGTAATCAATCAAAATTTTAATGCGGGAATAGTAACAGCACGAGGAATAGCAACATCTATATATTCAGCATTAGCAAGTTTTTCGACAAATTTTAGTAATGCTTTGAGACCACAAATTGTAAAGAATTATGCGGCAGAAAATGATGATGAATTATACTATTTTGTCAATTTTTCTTCAAAAATAACATTTTTGCTTATGTTTGTACTTATGTTTCCATTTTATTATGATATGCCTTTTATTATTCATTTATGGTTAGGATCTATTCCAAAGTATGCAGTAGAATTTGCTAGGCTAGGGTTGATAGAGGCATTGATAGAATCAATAACATTACCTATAAGCCCATTGGCAGATGCAACGGGAAAAATTAAAATTTATCAGATTGTTGTAGGTGGAATATTACTTTTCAATCTTCCAATGAGCATTGTTTTGATTCATTTTATTAAGATCCCATGTGTTGTTTATTATATATCAATTTTTCTCACTTTTTTGGCTAGTATTGGAAGAATATTATGTACATCAAAAATTACGAAGTTGTCATTTGGAAAGTATATTAAAGATGTTGTAGCAAAATGTATAGCTTTATGTATATTGCTATTAGTGGCAGTTTATGGTATTAATTTGCTAATTACTAACAGTGTTTTAAAACATATTACATCATATGGTGTTTATACTATTTTGATTATGCTGTCTATAACATGCTTACTTTTTACAACTAAAGAGAGAGAATCTTTAAAAGAATTAATGGGTAATTTATTAAAAAAAATCAAGAGGAATAAAGCATCATGAAAAATAACAGTAGAATATGTAGAAAAATTGGAATTAAGTAGAATAAAAACTACTTTGATTTATAATCGATTTGATTTATGGCAAGAAAATGTAAAATGGAAAATTATAAAAGTATCTCAGCAGGAAAATGAAGAAGCAAAATATTTGCAAGTGAAATTGGATAATAAAATTTGTGGAAATTTGAGCTTTACAGATTATGTCATTGGTGAAGCAGCTGAAAAAGTATTATTTAAATTAATTCAAGTTTTTTGGAATTATAAAAACGTTTCATATGGCTCAGATTATGCAATGACAGAGCAGGAGTATATTAAAAAATATCATGTGACAGATATATATGAACTGAAATTTGGAAATACGATTGCTGCAGTCTTATTATCGTGTGAGCAAGGAACGGATGTATTTTTGGAAAATTTCTCTTTCGATAATAAATTGTCAAAACAATCTCCAGGAATGATTATATATAATTTATATCTTAAAATGTTAGCTAAAAAACAAAAAGAACGTTTGTTCTTAGAGAGGGGGTACGTACATATATAAGACAAAGTATGGCAGTATAGAACAAAAAGTTTGCAATCAAGCTTTTTATAAGAGCAAAAAATATAAGATTAGAGAAGAGTTTGTAATATGGTTACATGTATTGGTGGCAAGAGTGTTACCGAAAAGTATTGTAAAAAAAATAAGATCAAAACAGTAAAGGGTTAACAAATTATATGATAAAATTGGCTTCAAAAGATGAATGCACAGGTTGTATGTCATGTGTGAATAGTTGCTCAATAGGAGCAATTAGAATATCGAGAGATGATAGTAATGGTTTTGATTATCCTGAAATTGAGAAAGATAAATGTATATTATGTGGAAAATGTATGAAGTCATGTCCGGTTTTATTGTATTCGCCTAATTATAATGTTAAGAAAGCGGATAGCCTTGATATCGGAGAACTATATGCGGCTGTTAATATAAATACAAATGCGCGACTAACTGCTAGTAGCGGAGGGATTTTTGAAATTTTGTCGAACTATATTATATCTAATGGTGGAGTTGTGTTTGGAGCAGAGTTTGATGAAACATTTGGCGTAAAACATAATTATGCAGAATCAATGGATGGAGTTGTTCGCTTCAAAACAAGTAAATATGTTCAAAGTTATATAAGTAAGGATATTTATAAAAAATGTTATGATTTTTGCGAAAATGATAGAATGGTTTTATTTACAGGAACATCTTGTCAAATAAATGGTTTGTATACATATTTAAAAAAAGATTATAGCAATTTGTATACATTAGATTTGATTTGTTCTGGCAATACGTCTCCAGGACTTTGGAAAAAATATTTGGAGTATCGTGAAAATAAACAAAATTCAAAAATTTGTAGTGTGAATTTCAGAGATAAAACTTTTGGATGGGATAGGTTTAGCTTAAAAATTTCTTTTCTATCAGGAAAAAAGTACATAAGAATTTTGCCAAATGATGAATGGGCATTCTTTTTTTTGAAACATTATGCACAGCGTGAATGTTGTTATTCTTGTAAATATAAAGATATACATCATAAATCGGATTTTACTTTGGGAGATTTTTGGGGAGTTCAACTCAGTTATCCTGAATTATATGATGATAAAGGGTTATCCTTTGTTCTTATAAATTCATTAAAAGCCAAACAACTTCTTGATTCAGATGAGTTAAATAGTATTTGGACAAAAAAAATACCAATAGATATGTTAGAAAAGCATAACACTACAATAGTTAAGTCACCTATGAAACCTAAGGACAGAGATAGGTTTTATGAGGATTTTAGCAGAATGTCATTTGGAGAATTGAGTAAAAAATATGTAAAAATTCCTTTATGGAGAAAGAATAACAATTTGTTTGATAGTTATTGGAGACTACGAATTAGTTTGAGTCGATGTTATCATAAATTTTTTAAAAGATAGGGGATAATTAATTTGAAAATTGGAATTATGACTTTATGGCAAACGAAACATAACTATGGAGCTATATTACAAAATTATGCATTGCAGAAATATCTTTCTAAGCAAGGATACAACCCATTTCTTATTAGATATGTCGAAAAGATACAAGGCAATGTATTCTTTAAAATTAAAGTAGTGCTTTCAAAAGTAAAAAAAAGAATTGTTATAGAAAAAAATTCTTGTTCTAAAGATAAAAATAGAAATTTTGATGACTTCATAAAGAAAAATATGAATGTTTCCCCAAAAATATATATTGGCTATAAAGAACTGGTGAATGATCCGCCAGAGGCTGATGCGTATATTGTGGGTTCGGATCAAGTATGGAATTTTTATAATGCTAAATTAGATATATGCAGGGATAATATACATGCATATTTTTTGGATTTTGGTAAAGAAAACATAAGAAGGATATCCTATGCTGCAAGTTGGGATCCGAAATATGTAAGCAATGAACAATTATCAGAGATAAGGCCATTAATTAATAAATTAGATTATGTTTCGGTTCGGGAAAAAAAAGGGTTAGAGTTATGTGAAAAATGTGGTGTAAAAAATCCAGAATGGGTTGTTGATCCAACGCTTTTACTAAGTGCAGAAGAATATAGAACTTTGTATAAAAAGGATAAATATGTACGACATATAAAGAAAAAATACATTTTTATATATTTAGTAATGACGCAAACAATAAAATACAATTTGGATTACGTCTATAATTTTGCTAAGAAGAATGATTTAGAGGTAATATATGTAGCGGAGGATAAATCAATAGACAATTATACTAAATATTATCCAACTATACCTGAATGGCTCTATTTAGTTGATAATGCGGATTTTGTTTTAACGAATTCGTTTCATGGAACAGTCTTTTCTCTTATTTTTAAAAAACAATTTGGAACAATACCTTTAAAAGGATATTCTTCAGCAACGAATGAAAGGATAAGATCATTATTTGAATTGTTTAGTATTAGCCCGCGATTCGTAGAAAATGAGGATATTTCAATTCTGAAACAAGAATATAATCCTATTTTTAAAAATTTGACAAGTAATTTTATGCAATATTTGAAAGATTAAATGGTTGTTAGGTAATAGGAGGAAATGATATGAAAGTTGTTTATTTGATGCGCTTTTGGCCAGTTTATGGTGGGGGAGAAACCGTTACCAGAATTTTAGTAAATGAATTAGCTTCAAGAAGTAATGATGTTACGATTATTTATTTATGGGATAGAAATAATCAAACAACTCCATATTTAAATGAAAATATTAAAACAGTAAAATTGAATGGTATTACAAATTTGAATGATGGGGATATAGGTACAAGAGATAAGAGTAATATTCGTAAACAGTTAACGACTATTTTTGAAAAAGAAAACTTTGATATTATTGTAAATCAATGGTTACCAAGCCGAGAGGTATATAAGGCTGCTCAAAATACAGGTTCAAAGGTTATTAAATGTCATCACGGTGTTGTAAAGTATGTTCCGATTGTAAATACTTTAAAACAAAAAATTTTTTATGGAATATTTGGTGAAAAAGGCGGTTGGTTAAGAGTATATTGGCAACGCAAGCAAGATTATGATAATTGTGATAAATGGGTTTTTTTGAGCAATTCGTTTGTAGAGGATGCAAAAAAATTACTTGGTAAAATTGATGAGAAGAAGCTTTGTGCTATTGGAAATCCGTTACATTATGAAATCCCAAGTGAAACAATAGATTTTTCTAAAAAGACAAACAATATCTTGTATGTGGGAAGAATGATTGAATTAAAAAGAGTTCACTTTTTGTTAGACGTATGGTCTGACATTCAAGATGAGGAATTAGCTCAAAATTGGACGTTTACATTGGTTGGAGACGGCGTTACCTTGAATGATGAGAAAGAATATGCAAAAAAAATAAATTGTAAACGCGTTAAATTTACTGGTTTTCAGGATCCAAGACCATATTATGAAAAAGCAGACATTTTAACAATGGCATCAAATAGTGAGGGCTTTGGCATGGTTTTGGTTGAAGCACAACAATATGGGTGTGTACCGATTGCATTGGACAGCTTTTCAGCAGTACATGATATTATTGAAAATGGACGTAATGGTGTACTTGTTGAAGATAATAACAGAGAAAAATATGGAAAAGAACTTTTAGAGTTAATCAGGAAAGAAGATATTAGAAGAACGATAGCAAAAAATGCTCTTCAAGATTGTAAGAAATTCTTTGTTAAAAATATAGTTGATCAGTGGGAAAATTTATTTAGAGAGGTGGTAACTGAATGAAAACATTACTTGTGTCATTGTATCCGCCGAATAAATATGGAGGGAGAGCTGGTGGCGTTGTAATTTTACTGAATGATATATTAAGCGTTGCTACAAATCCAGTAGACCTCATTGTGTATAGGGATAATGAAGGAAAATTTGACTTGCCTGATGCAGTGAATTTTGTCCCTTGGAATAAGCTTGCATCAAAAAAAGAAAAAAAAGAGAGAATATTTAAATATTCTTTATATAAGAATTATAAAAGTTATGAAATAGATATTAAAGCGTACGATAAGGTGATTTTTTATCCGTATTTTTCGTCGTTATTTAAGTATAAAAATGTACATGCCAAATTTTATACTATTGGTATGGATAGTGGCCCTCTCTTATATTTACGTGCAATGCTCTATAATTCGAGGATAAAATATAAAATTTTTGGTTTATATAATTTTAAACAAGCTATTAAAATAGATCGCCATGCTGTAGAATTATCTGAGAAGGTATTTACAGTAGGGGAGATGGATGCAGAGTTTTATAGATCTGTTTTGATGGCGGATGCCTGTTTTGTACATCATCCGGTATCAAAATTAATAGATAAATATAAGCATGAAGAGTGGTTTGGAAATAGTGAATTAAGAATATGTTTTCCGGGTGGTATGTCTCCATTTTATGCACCTAATATGGTTGATAAAATTCTCTCGTTGATTTTGAATAATTGTGATAAATATATAGGAAAAATTAGTATAGAGTATTTGGGGAGAATGCCATCAAAATATACAGAAAAAATATTAGATAAACTGAACAAAGTAGGAATTCATGTTAATATTCAAGATTTTGTTGATGATTTTGAGGAGTATATTTCTAAGCAAGACGTGGTTATTTTACCTTTGGAAGTTGGAGTTGGAACGAAAAATAAAGCTTTGACAACGTTGGGGATGGGAGTCGATTTAATAGGTTCGAAGATTGCAGTAGAAAATGTATATGGGATTAAACCTGAAAACTGTGCAGAAATTGAATCGGATTATTTAAATTTAATTAACTTAAGGCTGAGAGAAAAGCATTTATTTAATTTGACGAAGGAAGAAATAGTTGGGTTTAAGAAATATCATTCGGTAGAACAATGGAAGGATAATTTCTGGGAGATAATATATGAAAGGTCTTAATTTTGAAGAAGTATTAATTGGAAAGAAAATATTGGTTTTGATTCCACATCCAGATGATGAAATAATTGGTGTGGGGGGAACAATGGCTCTTTTAAAGGGAACAAATACAGAGGTGGATTGTGTTTGTATAAGTTCTAGTGGTATACCGACAGTAGACGGAAAGTATACAGCAAAAAGTAGAAATGAAGCTAGAATTCAAGAATGGCATAGTGTCATGAAACGTCTAGGTGTACATAAAGAATATATTAATTCCACGTATGGTGATAACTTTCCTTTTTTAGAAAAATTAAAAAATGACACTCCAGAAATAATATCACATATAAATCCTAAAGAATACGATTTCATATTTGTTCCAAGTTTTTTTGAAAATCATGTTGAACATAGGTTCTTAACATATACTTTTTTGCCTAAATTATTAAGAAAAGGAAGAAAAAGAGGGCAAAATATTGTGTTGTACGAGGTTTGGTCACTAATTTCAACAGTAACAGATTATGTAGATATAAGTAATTATATTGATGAAAAAATGGAACTGCTAAGAATGTATAAAACGCAGTGTGATTATGTAGATTACGATGTAAGAGTTAAGGGCCTTAATTTATATCGTGGACACATGGGGGGACGCGTACAATATGCTGAAGCTTTTTGGGTAATGAAAACATTTACCTTTAAGATAATAGCGTTTGGATTAAATATTGCTTTAAACATTAAAAAAATATGTAGAAAGCTAAGAGGAAGATAAAAGTGATAATAACAAAAACTCCGTTCCGTATGTCTTTTTTCGGAGGAGGTACGGATATGGAAGATTATTTTAGAGAGAATAGTGGAGCTGTTCTATCAACTACATTCGACAAGTACTGCTATGTAAACGTACGCCATTTGCCGCGTTTTTTTGATTATAGTACGGAATTGTCATATTCAAAAACTGAACGTGTTACAGATGTAAATGATATTAATCATCCTGCAATTCGTGAAGCAATGAAGATGCTTAATATGCATGAGATTCGTCTTACTTATGAAGCAGATTTACCTGCAAGATCTGGTCTTGGAACAAGTTCTTCTTTTGCAGTGGGTATGCTTAATGCTTTCTATGCTTTAAAAGGTAAGTATGCAGATAAGAAGAAACTGGCTGATGAGGCAATTTATTTGGAACGTGTCCTTTGTAATGAAGCAGGGGGGTGGCAAGATCAGATAGCTGCATCGTTTGGAGGTTTTAATAGAATCAATTTTGGCTCATATGGGTATGAGGTTTTGCCTATTATTATTTCTCCAGAGAGAAAAAAAAGACTTAATGATAACCTTTTGATGTTTTTTACTGGATTTACACGTTTTTCTTCTGAGGTTCAAAAGGCAAATGCTGCCAGTAGTCCAACTGATAAAAAAATAATGCTAAACCAGATGTATGATTTGGTTGATGAAGCGGAAGCAATTTTAGTCAACAAAGATAGAAACTTAGATGATTTTGGTAGGCTCTTAGATAATACTTGGAAATTGAAAAGACGGACTGGAGGTTTGGTTAGCACAAATAGTATTGATGAATTATATGCTAGAGGAATACAGGCTGGTGCACTGGGGGGAAAACTTTTAGGCGCTGGAGGTGGTGGATTTCTTGTGTTTTATGTTCAACCAGAGAAACAAAATGAGGTACGAAAGGCAATGTCTGATCTTATGCATATTCCTTTTAAGTTTGAAAATGGTGGAACTCGTGTAATTTACTATACGCCAGAAGAGTATGAGCCTATACAATAGAAATGGGAGAGAGAATGGTGCGAATATTAGAACATAGATTGCAAAAACATATAGATTTGTTGATAAATCGGTATCCTGCATTAAATAGTGTTAAGCAAGATATTATAAATGCATATTTAGTTTTGGAAGAATGCTATGAGAATGATGGAAAGCTGCTCGTAGCTGGAAACGGGGGATCAGCTGCAGATTCAGAACATATTGCCGGTGAACTTATGAAGCGTTTTAAAATTCAACGTCCAGTCAGTGAAAATTATGCTAATAGATTAATTGACATAGATCCAGCGAGAGGACCAGAGTTGGCGAGAAATCTTGAAATGTCATTAATGGCTATTCCACTTGTTGCACATGAGGCGTTGACTACAGCATATATTAATGATGTTGATGGTCTTGGGGTATTTGCACAACAACTTATGGGATTTGGAAGAAAGGGAGATGTATTTCTTGGTATTTCCACATCTGGTAATAGTAAGAATATCATGAATGCAACTGTTGTTGCTAGAGCTTCCGAAATTAAAATTATAGGTCTCACTGGAGCGATGGAGGTGAATTAGCAACGGTTTCAGATGTCGCAATTAAGGTGCCAGAACTGAGACATATATGATTCAGGAGTTGCATCTTCCGGTATATCATTGTCTTTGCCTGATGCTTGAGGATAAATTTTTTGGAGAAAACAGATGAAGGTAGTAATAATGGCGGGCGGTAAAGGAACTCGTATTCAATCTATTGCGTCAGATATACCAAAACCGATGATTCCAATAAAAGGGATGCCAGTGCTTGAAAGAGAAATTATTTCTCTTAGAGATCAGGGATTTACTGATTTGATTATTACAGTGTCTTATCTTGGTTCCGTTATTATGGATTACTTTGGAAATGGTGCTAAGATTGGTGTAAATATTGAATATTATAATGAAGAAACACCACTTGGAAATGCTGGGGCACTATTTAAATTAAAGAATAAACTTACAAAGCCCTTTTTGCTTTTAAATGCTGATGTTATTTTTGATGTGGATTTCAAGCGATTTGTTGAATTTCATAAAATACATGGTGGATTAGTTACTCTTTTTACCCATCCTAATGATCATCCTTATGATTCTGGTCTTATCATTTCTGATAAGAATGGGATGGTTGAAATGTGGCTGTCTAAAGAAGAGAAAAGACCAAAGTATTATAGAAATCGTGTAAATGCAGGACTTCATGTGATTGATCCTGATGTATTAGATAATGTTGATGGTAGTAGAGTGGGTGAAATAGACCATAAAACTGGAAAAATAATCAAAATAGACCTTGATCGCCAATTGTTGAAACCGCTTGCAGGGAAAGGAAAAATGTTTTGTTATGATTCTCCAGAATATGTGAAAGATATGGGAACACCTAAACGTTTTCATCAAGTCGAGACAGATTTTATTGCCGGAATAGTTGAAAAAAAGAATTTGTCGAAGAAACAAAAAGCAGTGTTTCTTGATCGAGATGGAACAATCAATGTTTATAAAGGTTTTCTGAAGAAAGTTGATGATTTTAAATTGATTCCAGGTGTTGCTGAAGCAATAAAAAAAATCAATACTTCAGGTTATCTTGCTATAGTGGTTACAAATCAACCTGTTATTGCACGAGGAGAAGTTACATGGAATGAGCTTGATGAAATTCATAATAAAATGGAAACTGAACTTGGAAAACAAGGTGCTTATTTAGATGCAATCTATTTCTGTCCACATCATCCACACAAAGGATATAAAGGAGAGGTGGCAGAATTGAAAATTGATTGTAATTGCCGTAAGCCGAAGCCTGGAATGCTGTTAAAAGCAGCTGAAGACTTTAATATAGACCTCAAGAGGTCTTATATGATTGGTGACAATGAGAATGATGTGAAAGCCGGAATATATGCTGGGTGTAAGAGCATTCTTATTAATGGGGAGGGGACAAACCAGATAGATGGAGATTTTGGACAGATTGATACGTTGGAATCAGTGAAAGAGTTTATACAAAAATATCTGTAAGTTGAAACAAAAACGTGTATAAAGTAAAATAAATAACTTCTTGTTTTGATTCAAGAATCCTTATTTTGAGGAACTTTGAAGCTATAATAATTTTATCTATATGCTTTATGAGAATGGGAAACGTACTAGTAATTGAAAGATTTTGTATTCAAAATAGTAAAAATGCTTTTAGGAAAATTATTTTTCGCTTTATAGTTTTGGTTTATATTGTTGATGTAGTTTGAGAATATGTGTTTTAAACGTAATGGGTGCGATCCATGTAGTTCCTTTACAAGAGGTTAATGTAGAAAATTATTTCAAATCGATAATGTATGCTTTTGGCTTTTTTATCTAAACATTTTTGTGTTTTGCAATATCCCGATAATTAGATATGAATAGTTGGTAAGTCCTCAATTGTGAGTACCACAACAAAGCAAAACCCTGCATTACTGTGGGGCTAAGCTGATTTTGATATACGTTTGTACATTGAAAAATTAAGATTTCTTAAAACGACTTGGACAGTTCTCCTGGACACGTGGTGTCCATGGAAGAAGTTCATCGATGAATTTTAGATCTGTGTCATTCATGTGCTTTGGAATCTCGGTGAGCAGTAATTCGAAGTATTGATAAACATTCAGGTGGTTGGCTTTTGCAGTCTCAACAATACTATAGATCATTGCACTGGCACGCGGGCTTGAGGTCTCGATCGAAACGAAGTTTTTACGACCAATGGTGAAAGGACGAATTGCCTGTTCTGCATAGTTGTTATCCATAGGGACATCGCCATCATTCAGGAAAGTGCGGAGATAGGATTCCTGAAAGATACTATAGACCAATACTTTTCCAATCGTGGTATTGTGTGTAACCTGAGTGTATTTTAGCTTTATCTATACGAAATAAGCGTCAAATTTTTCTGTTAGAATAAGCTGTCGCTGTTTCAAGTAATCAACGGTTGGGAGATTATTAAATCTGTTGTCGATATGGAACATTTCTGTAATCATGGCATATGCTTCCTAAGCAATCGTGCGTCAGCGCCTTTGAGGGATTTCATAAAGACGGCAAAAGGACGCCTTGCGTGTATCTAACAGCCGCCGATGGTCAGATCATCGCGCTCTCTGCCAAACTTATGGTAGATCTGATAGCCGTCTGTAATAACGGTGCCGGAGAAATTTTTTAGAAAGTCTCTTGGATGATTGGCTTTACGCGAAGGCTGCCAGTCAAAGAGAACGATCGGCCTGGCCTTTTCAACTGGGCGGTTACGGTATACCCACATGTAGGTTTTCTTTCCGTTTTTGATCTGGTTGTTATCGATGCGTATCACCTTAACCGGTGTCTCGTCTGCATGGATGATGTGACTCTCACAGATCAGTTCATGTAACCTGTCATAAAGTAGGGAAGATAATTATCTGCACTTTATCAAGCTGGGACTGCATGGAATTAAGTTGATCCTGTAGAGAAGTCACGATGATAACAAGTGCTTTTTTATTAAGGTTATTCAGTTGTTTTTCAGACAAAGCCATCATGAGCAGCCTCCTTTACATAATCTTACTATAGCAAAAAAGTGAGTGGATGACGAATGAAAGGTGAAGAATTGTGAAAATGCCTATAGATATGAGGCGGTACAAGTTGTATAGAGAAAGCCTGAATCAGTAAGAGAAATAAAAAAGGAAAATGCCATGCAGAGCTTCGGTGACTGTAGAAATGCAGTACTGGAGCCTTAGGAAGCTGTGCATGGCACTAAGAAGAAGGTGTGAAAAGCAGAGGATAAAGTTCTATGTTTTGCACAAAAAATATATGAGGAAGAATGGCTGGGGGTGATATCATGAATGACTGGATCGATTGCAAATCCCTGTATCAGCCAGCGGAACTGTTCCAGAGTCATGGAACGGAGTTCATCGGAATTTCGGATCAGCATCTTTAAGATACAAGAGATATTTTCTAAAAAATATGATATCATGATAAGGTACTTGTGGTTAAGGATTTACTTTTTTATGATATTATGAGAAGATTATTCAATGAACAAACTGTATGTGAATGTTTTTTCATGAAGTGGAGCGTTAAGATATGGGTTATAGAGAGATAATAGAAGAAGATTATTTGGATTCGATAATTGAAAAGAATGTATCATATTTGGATGAAATAACAAAGAAAATGAAATTAGGAGATGTTTCGGTATTTGCTGGGGCGGGATTGTCTGTTGCATCAGGATATGTGGATTGGAAGAAATTATTAGAGCCAATTAGTAAACAGTTAAGATTAAATTCAGATATTGAATTGACAGCCATTGCACAATATTATGTAGATAAATATAATCGTCAGGGGTTAAATTCGCTTGTTTTTAACGAATTTGATAAAGTCCCTAAAAACAATGAAAACGCTAATTGGTTGGCAAAGATGCCAATTACAGAATTCTGGACGACAAACTATGATGATGTTATCGAACAATCTTTAGAAAAACAAGGGAAAAAATACCAGAAAATAGTGAAGTCAGAAGATTTTAAATATCATAAGTTTGAGCGTGAGGTAACAATATATAAAATGCATGGTGATAAAGACTCGCCAGATGATGTAGTATTAACAAAAAAGGATTATCAAACATATGATATAGAGAGAAATGTGTTCACAAAGTTACTTTCTGTGGAGTTGATAAGAAAAACATTTGTTTTTATTGGATTTAGTTTTAATGATCCAAATCTGGAAAGGATATTGAGTATTGCTAAACAATCATTAAAAGGGAAAGCACCTCAGACACATTATTGTTTTATGCGAAGGGTTCAATTAATGGACTATTTAGATAAGAAAAATAAATTGAATCGTGAGAATATTAAACAATATATTCAAGATAAAAATTATCAGGAACTCAGAATGGCAGCCATGGCCCAGGATGGTATATTAACTATTTTGATTAATAGCTATGAAGAAATTACTTTAATGTTACAATATTTGTATAATAACTATATAACAAATAATGTATTTATTTCTGGTGGAATTAATCCAGACGATTTATCGGATTACAAGTGCTTTGAAATGGAAAAGGATATTGTTTCTAATTTAAATCCAGCAGAGAGTTTTCTTACGCTATTAGGGAAAAATCTTTGTGACAATGATTTTTCTATATATACAGGATTTGGGGCTGGAGTTGGAAATTATATATTGTCAGGGATATTGTCGAGTGATAAATATAATAGTGCTGATGTTATAAATGATAAAATACATATTAGTAGTTTGTTTGATGTTGAAGATAAAGAACGAATTCGAAGAAAAATGATAAAACAATGTAGCTGTTCAATAATAGTGTTTGGTTACGGAGATGAAAACTCGGGAACCTATAAAGAATATGACATCGCTGTGAACGAAGGAAAGTATATTATACCGGTAATGAAAACTGGCTTAGCAGCGGAAAAAATATATAATACATTAAAACAAAAGAATACAATTAGAGAGATGAAATTTCTGGAGGTGGAAAATAAGATTAGTATAACGGTACAGGGGATTATACAATTATTAATTAACCATAAAGAACAAAAAGAAAAGGAATTAAAGGAAAAAATATATTCGGAAATTGCGCTTTCAGGAATTGGCGTTTTTTTAAGTTACCATTATCAAAGTGACCATAAAATTGCAAAAGAAATTACTAACTTAGTTAATAAAGATAGAACAAATATGTTCACAGTGGTGCAAGAAAAGACAAAAAGAAAAAATCCAAAAAGCATAAAGAAATGGGTGGATGAAAATATAAAAAAAACTAAGTTTACAATATTACTTATTAGTCAAGAAACATTAAAAAGGGAATATGTGTCTTATGAAATAGATAAAAGTATTGAACATGGAAATACAATAATTCCTATTCTGATTGACAATGATGATAGTTTGTCGAAGGATGATGAACTCAAAATGGATTTTGATAAATTACCAAAGAAATTTTGTAAAAAGATTAGATGGTGGTATAAAGAATGCGGAAGGGATAATATTATTAATTGGTTAAATGAGGAATTAGGAATATAATATAGCGAACATTTGAGAAATACAATGCGTTTTTTGGAAAATCTTATTAAGTGATAGTATTTGTGAAAAATAGCAAATGACGAGGAAGGATGTTTTGAAAATAGAAAATTAGAAATGTAATTTCGTAAAAGAGTTTAAAAAAGTGTATTATGATAATTATAATCAAAGATTCAGATTTTTAATTACGGGAACTGTAAGCGTGATTTTACCTATATTGATGATATTGTAGAGGGAGTGATGCGTGTGATGCAGGCTCCACCGGAAAAGAAGACAGGAGAAGATGGGTGCCGATTCCACTGTATGCGGTATACAATATTGGAAATAATCATTCGGAGAATTTGCTTAAGTTTGTGGATATCTTGCAACAGGAACTGATCCGAGCGGGCGTTTTGCCGGGGGATTATGATTTTGATAGTCATAAGGAACTGGTGCCGATGTAGCCGGGCGATGTGCCGGTTACTTATGCGGATACATCGGCGTTGGATTTAAGCCGAGTACGGATTTGCGGATGGGGTTACGAAAGTTTGCGGAGTGGTATAAAGAATTTTATATGTAAAAATATACATTTAAGAATGGGGGGTGTCGCACTAACGTGCGGTAGCCCCATAAAATTAATCTTGTTGAAAGTAAGCGCATAGTTTTAGGGCGTACCCTATAAATGAAATCTGACACCCTGCGCTAGGATGCCAGACATGCGAGTATTTCACTACATTTTATTTACAAGTTTCCTGAGCCAATTTACTCCACGGGGCAAATTGTTCCAATTCCCCGTCTGACATTTCAGCACCAGGACGATGCTCCAGAAGGAAGCTCAGATATTTAAGTGGATCAAGTTCATTGGCTTTTACCGTTTCTATCATAGAATAGATTTTCATACTGGCATCTGCCCCGGCTGGTGTATCACAGAAAAGCCAGTTCTTACGGCCAACTACCAATGGTCGAATGCTGTTCTCACTGAGATTATTACTCAGGCTGCATGCACCATCTTTCAGATAGTTCATCATAAACGGACGGCAACCATTGGAATAGTTGATTGCCTTGGTCAGCCTGTCTCCGGATTCCGGATGCAGCTGGTCAAGCCATGACAAAAAAGCCTCTATGACAGGTTTTTGATCCTTCAGGCGGCGATTATAAATCTGTTTGGGCGATAATCCTTTTTCTCGATAAGATCGTTCATACTCAAACAGCTTATTACAGTATAGGAATCCCTGGACTGCCGGATGTGTATAATCCTTTTCGTGGCCTTTGGGTATTGCCCGCAGCCAATAGCGTCGTATGTGAGCCCAGCAACAACAACGCTGTGCCTCCGGCACTTTGTTGTATCCTTTATAACCATCAACCATTAGATAGTATCCGGGATCTGCACCTGCAAGAAAAGCAGCGGCATGACTGCCGGCTCTGGTCGGAGTGTAATTATAAAGGATGATAGGAATCCCACCATTGTCACCAGTTCGTACCAGCCAGACATAAGATTTACTCTGTGGTCTGCGGCCTTCTTCCTTTAATACCTGGATCGGAGTCTCATCTGCCATCAGATATCTGCATTTCAACAGTTTCCGGTGCAGATATCCATACATTGGCAAAAAGTAATTCTTTGCGCAGTAGATGATCCAACTGGCCATGGTCGTACGGCTGATCTTTACCCCAAGGTGTTCAAAGTCCTTCTCCTGACGGTATAAGGGCATGGACATGACATATTTATAATACATCACATGTGCTGCAAGACCGGACGATGCATAACTCCCCGGGATCAGTGCAGGAGTTCCTTCGTCCTTGATGAACCGGGGATCTTCCGTTTCCTTGCATTGTGGACACTCATAGGTAGTCGCATAATAATCAATACGCTCCAGCTTTGGCTCTGTATAACGCAGTTCTGTCCGGATGGGTTCGTGTCCGATAGGAACCATCATTGTTCCACAAACATCACACGTTTTCTGTTCTTCCGTAAGAGTATCTACATAAACATTCTCTGTCGGAAGATCAGCAAAGACCTCATCATAAGCAGCTTTCGATTTACGGGCCTTCTTGTGTGCTTTTACCTTAATGTATTCCACCTCAAGGGGCACCGGTTCCGGTTCATCCTCCGTCTGCAGGTGGAACAGATCCAACTGTCCCGGGAGCTGTTCATGCCGGATCTCACTGGTGGAGCCAAAAAGTCTGGTCTTCAGGTAGTCCAACTGTGCCTGAAGGTTAGCGATCAGTTGATCCTTTTCGCTGTCTTTGGCATCACGTTCCTGCAGCATTTTCTGCAGGGAACGGATAAGCTCGTTCTGAGTGCTGATTGTATTATTCAGTTGTGAAATCGTATCCTTAAGCTCTAAGAGCTGGATATCCCTTACTCCTGAAGGCATTGTTTTTTCGCTCCTTTTCTATGGTTCAATTATACCATAAAACAAGCGAAAAATACTGAAAAATCAAGCATTTCCGGTACTTTTTATTGCCTTTGGCTGCTCGGTTTCAAGACCTGACATAAGCCAGTCAAACTGCCTCCATGTAATGGGTTTTACCTCATTACGGTTGCGCGGCCAACGGTATTTTCCTACGTTGGCATCAAGCCGCTTATATAAAAGTACAAATCCTTCATGTTCATGAAGAAGCACTTTTATTCGATCACTACGTCTGCCACAGAAGAGATAGATTGCATTTGGCCTGGAAGGGTTCATATTCAGCTGGTCTTTTACGACAGCGCATAATCCATCAATGGACTTGCGCATATCTGTATAACCACAGATCACATAAATCCCGTCTGCGACAGTGATGTCTCCTAACATGTCCCTGTCACAGCTTTAAGGATCTGCGACAGCAGCTTCGGGTCAACATCATTTGAAATTTTTATTGAAACAGTCCCAAGCATGACCTCGATGGCGGGGCAGGGTTCTTCCAGCGGAAGCATTGTGCTTTCGACAGTTGGAATGCCCGGGTTTTGATGATCAGGTATCACCTCAAGTTTTACAACATCCGGTTTAAGGGCTGGCTTATAATCGCCGCGTCCTGTGGCAGAGGGGACATCATAACAAGTTTTTTTTCTCAGTCTTTTAACCCAGTTGTAAAAGGTGCCGGGATAGATGTTATGTTCTGTACACCATTGGTAGTCACTAAGACCGCTGCTGCGGCATTCCATGATAAGTTGATATTGTTCGTCTGCTGTGCATCTTTGCGTTTTCATACAGGAAACCTCCATAGTTATAGTAAAACGCTCGCATTTATAGTATCTAGCGCCGATACTGTAGTAAAATGCTGGCATCTATCATCTATAATTATGGCAAATTTTGTGATGATTTTAAATCCACCCTGAAACTAGGCGCTTACTGTTGAAATAAGTCTTCTCGTATAGACGTTATCTTTTAAATCATCAAAACAGTTATCATAACAATTGTAAACGCACCATAGTGGGTGTGGCTTTTTGGTTAGCCGCTCCGAAGAGCGGCGGCGTTGGTTACCAAATTATTTTCTGCATTCTGCTGGCAGCTTATCTGACCAAGGGAGCAGATCTTCACAGAAACTAGTGAATATTCTTGTGTGGTAACACCGCAAGTCCGGCAGACGGGAAACCGCCTGTCCGGGCTAGTGGGAACCGCTTATGCGAGTTTACTCGCGTAATGTTTTGTCCAAACCATAAACTTCTCGCATCGAGATGTCATGTTCGGAATCAATGCTTGTAATGTTGATGCGATAACTATCATGGGCAATGCGGTCAATGATTGCATCTGCCAGAGGGCTGTCATCACCACCCAGTTGGTCGTACCATTCCTCGAATTCATACTGAGAGCAGAAAATCGTTGAAGATTTCTTGCGTCTTCGATGGAGTAGTTCAAAGATATCCCTTTGTTCTGATTCCGTTGGTTTCAATAAAAGCCATTCGTCCAAAATCAGGACAACGGGATTGGCATACTTAGCCATTACCTTTTTGTAGTTGCCATCTGTCCGTGCCATCTCCAGATCAATAAGCAGATCAGGCAGACGGACATATTTGGTATTGTAATACTGCTTACAGGCTTCCATGCCAAACGCACAGGCCATGTAAGTTTTACCGCAGCCTGTGGCACCGGTAATAAAAAGATTTCGATGTTCAGATATATATTCGCAAGTATCAAGTCTACGAATCAGTTCCTTGTTTAGCTTTCGTCCGGAAGTATAGTTGATATCCATGATATTCGCTTCCGGCTGGTCGAATCCGGCATTCCTGATCAGTCTTTTGAGACGATTGTTTTTGCGACTGCTGTATTCGATATCCACCAGCATACCGAATTGATCCTCAAAGGGAATCTCCTTGAATTTTTGGTCATCGAGCTGGCTGCGGAATGCATCTGCCATTGCGGTAAGACGCATTTCTATTAATTTATCTATTGTACTCTGATTGGTCATATGTGTTTACCTCCGATAGTAATCGGCACCTCGTGTGATGCCATGTGCTTTATGTGTGGTCCTGGATGCAGATGATTCTGGTTCCGTTTTTACAGAACCCGTTACAAGGATGTTTTTAATACTCTTGTAACTAGGCGAAGCTGTATAGGATAATGCTTTTTTACAGGCGGCTTCAAGCAAAGCTTCTGAGTATTTGTCAGTAAGCTTTAGAAGCCCCATACAACTCCTATAAGTCTGCTGTTCCACACGTTTGGAGGTCAGTATTGCATCGACCACAGCGTACGTGTTTATGCCAATCCGTTCAGCCCATTTGCGGAAGCGGTCGCCATTCCACTCCAGATACTTCTGGTGGTCTTCCGGCATATGCTCTGTAATGGTGCTGTACTGCCCAGGGCGTCCTTTCAGACGACGATGGGAAGCAATGCGGTTATGGTTGTAGAAAATTTCAATCATGGTATCTGTTACCCTTACATCAACTTTCTTTTTGATGTATTCATACGGAACGGAGTATAGCATTCCATCCACAGATATGTGATAATTGAACTGGACAGTGGCTGTTTTCCAGTCGCTCAGTTCAAAACGGGTAGCAGGTAATGGTGCCAGCAATGGTTTTTCTTCCCCAAGAAATAAGCTTCGCCGACTACCATCTTTCTTCTGAAAGAGCCTTTGGTTGAACAGTTCCAACTTATCTCTGATTGCCCGGTTCAATTCGGCAAGAGAGAAGAACTGTTCATCTCGAAGCGCTGCTGTAATCCAGGTAGAAATATTTCCTACTGTTCCCTCGGCATTCGGCTTATCTTTTGGAGCCCTGACACGTGCCGGAATAATGGCAGTGCCATAGTGTTCGGCCATCTCTTGATAAGTTTCATTGATTTGCTGGTCTTTAAAACCACCATTATGGACAACCGCAGTTTTACAGTTATCCGGTACAAGAATTCTGGCAACGCCGCCAAAATATTCGTACATATGGATATGTGCATTGATCCATGATCTCTGCTTCATATCCAGAAATGCCTCCACGTATGCATACTGGCTGTAGGTCATCACACCAACAAATATGTAGGCTTTGATGATTTCTCCGGTATCCGGATCAATGATTGTTGCAGGATCACCTGCCCAATCTACTTCAACCTGTTCGCCGGGTTTACGGTTGATATGCATGGTAGCACGCCGTTTCTGCTCATCCTGCTGGATGTGATAGCAGAACTGGGAATACATAAGTGGTTCTTCGCCATTTGCACGGCAGTCCTCCATGTATTCTGTCCACAGGAGTTTCTTACTGACTCCGTTACGGAGTAATTCTTTGTGGATATAAGCATAGTCAGGCATCCTTTTATTAGATTTGACTTGCTTTGCAAAAGGAAAAAACTTTTCTGCAAGAACAGCATCGGTGTCGCTTTTATCAAGCGGCCAGGAAATATCTAATTCCTTTGCACGCTTCAAAACGCGATTGACCGTTTTCTTGGAAACATTGCAGCTGTCGGCAATGCTTTGCTGACTGAGTCCCAGACTTTTTAGCCTGAGAATCTCTCGATACTTGGTCATAGTCATGACCTCCTTTGAATGTATTTACACCTTGGTGCATAATTACATTCTAAAGGATTTATGATAAAGGTTTCCACCACTGGAATGGTGGTTTCCTAAAAAACGGATTTACGGTTTCCTGTCGCCGGACAGCAGGGACACGGACACCGGATTATTCAGTAGTTTTGGATACTCTTATGGACATTACAAGAGGGGATTATGCAAGATTTAATGATAGAACATATTTAGAAGTCTATGATACTATTGTTGCACAATCAGAAAAAAAGTATGAAGTAGAAGCTGAAGCACATTTGTCAACAAAGGAAGAACTAGAAACGGAACGAAGTAAAAGCAAAAAATTAGAGGATAAGCTTGAAGAATTAGAGAAAAAAGAAAATGTAAAAGAACAGAAGAAAAAGGAGAGGATAGATAAAATCAGCAAACGTCGAGGGAGGATTTTATCAATAATAATGCTTGGAATTCCATATATCGTATTTATAGCTTTTTGTGAAATCGCAAAAGGATATTTTTCAAGTCTTACAATGCGTTCAATTATTGTAGTTGCAGGGATAATTATATTAACTGCTATAGCTGGAAAAATATACTATAAATTGCAAAGTAAAATTATAAAAATGATATATGATTATTTAGGGAAAAAATATTATTTAGAGGAATAGTGTAAAAGGATGGGTTCATAAGCAAGAACGGTGGCAGACAGCTATCGCTCTTTATTCTAGTACAAAATTGAAAGATGGAGCGATTCGGGTAAACACTCAATAGTCCATACATAGAATTCCAGCAGCATATTTGAAAAATAGACTAAAACATTAAGACAGTCAAAAAAGTGTAGTCCAAAAAGTTTAGGCTAAACTTTTGAGACAGATGGAGGAAGTCTATGAAATCTCAAACAGCATTGGTTGTATGCAATTGTCGACTTGACGAGTGGGCTAGGATGGTTCACGATTGTAAGAATCGCCCTGCGGGCATGTCCGTTGATGAATGGTGAAAGCTTAATAATATCACAAAGGCCAACTATTATTATCGGATTAAACAAGTCAGAATTGCCTGCCTTGATGTATTGCCATCAGAGAAAACGGAGCATAACAGTAGTTCCTGTTCTGTTAGAACTAATGGAAGAAAAAACAGCGAATATTTCCACTGTATTTTCGGATAATTCTTGCATTGAGCTATACGCCCCCTTGGAGTGACACTTTGTGTAACAGAATCAACGTTAGAGACGCTGCTGGTCAATGTACTTGGGGGGCTTGCTCATGTTGAATGATGCCACATGTTTCAAATTGGTTTATATCGTTTGCGGATACACGAATCTAAGGTTTGGGATGGGGCTCTACTCTTATACAAACGTTTTGAGCAGGGAAAATTTGTATGGCCTAGAAACGAAGCAGAGCTCTGGACTATAATCGTTCAACAATTCCGTTGGCTGATGGAAGGCTTAACCAGTGCTCCCAAGAAATTTACTTATTGATAAGAACTCATATTGTGAAATTTTGAAAAAAATTTCTCTTGGGAAAAGAATTTAATAAGCTGATAGAGTAAAGTATTCAAACATATGATTCGTTGGTGATTGCGACGAGTAGTTCAATTGTTAGATTATAAGGGGGGAGGTCCTGGTGTGAGTATTCCGTCCTTGCTTTATATATAGAGAATCTTTATGAAGAGATAAGGAACGAAGACAGGGAAAGGGTCTTCGTTCCTTGTTATTTAAAGAAAATATAGATTGCGAGAACGGACGTTCTGATGTATTATATAAATAAAATATTTGCTTTTAATGTTAGCGTTATTCGATGGGAGAAGATGTGACAAATATGGAAGAAATGGAATTAATTAGACAAATTGAGGATTCGCTGAATAAAGGAACATATGATGAGCTGTTATGTGTGTCAGAATTAAAATTAAAGAATTTATTTGAGAGATATATTCCAAAGGATATCTTGGTGTTGATAAATAAAACAATATTATTTCATAATTATAACTTGACTTGCAAGGAAATGGATTATTCTAATTATCAAAAAGATAAACACATGTCTCTAAGATTGATAATGTCATTACCTCAATATTATTATGAGAATGTTTTGTCATATAAAAGTAATCGCATAAAACATTATGATGTTGTCATGGATGAACTAATACAAATCGTAATGGAACTTCAAAGTATATATTATTACTATCCATGTAGATATCAAAATGACTTTGTATTAGATGATGAAAACAGATTTTATATGAATTATTTTAAATCATACTATTTTGATTATCCATATATGGAGTTGAAGGTTTTTTCTGATTTCTTTAAGTCTAATTTCAAATTATGTGGGGATGTTTTAGGAGATGATGAGTTTGAAGATTCATTGAGATTAATGTTGTGTTTAGAGAATATTGATATTAATTTGAAGCAAGACAAATATTTACCCAATTTATTATTGTGTAAAGATTCAAAAAAAATAATAAATTCTAAAATAATAAACTATCTTTATCCTATAAATGTGGTAAAGAAGATTTGCTATAATAATAAGATAAATTTTGCAGATTTTATGAAAAACTACGCGTTTGATTTGGATGATCGAAATAAAAAAGGTGTAAAGTTAATAGATATATTAACTAAGTCAAAAGACAAACGTTTTCTATTTAAAATACCTGAATATGTTTTTTTCCCTAGAAATTATTTTTGGCGGCACAAATTGTATGACTTAGTTTGGCGAAGTAGAGATATATCAGAAAAATTAGAAAATGGAAAAACAATTAAAAGTGAAATGCATGAGAGTGTGCTTGGGGATGTTTTAAAAAAATACTTTGGTGAAAATAATGTTTATACCAATGTTTATTTGAAACGGATAGGACGAGAGTATGCAGAAAAAGACTTTGTTGTATTGTATCAAAATAAAGTGGTGTCATTTGAGGCAAAATCAAATTTGTTGCCTGAACCAGAAGAAAAGGATTTTGATAATGTTGAATCAATAAAAAGTAAGTGCGAGAAATGTATTAAAAAGGCATATGATCAAAGTTTAGAAGTAAAAAGAAAAGTGCTTGGAGGGACTGCTATATTTTATGATAATTCAAGTAAGAAAAATAAGGTTGTGCTGGATCTGAGAAATGAGCATATTGAGGAATGTATACAAGTAGTTGTAATGTACGAAGAATATTTAGGAATTGAAACAAATATTGAATATATTTTTCCACAATTTGATGCTTGGATAAGTGATGTAAGAACTTTGGAGTACATATTAGCGGATACAGTTGGAAAAGGTAGATTTGATTCTTTTATTGATTATGTTCGAAAGCGAAAAAATGGGTATGGATTAGTGGATGTTCAATCGGGAGAAGAAATAAAGGTA
>ERZ791624.292-NODE-292-length-36429-cov-3.007808_pt1 | contig 36429 bp, 34 predicted proteins | sample MGYA00510058_ERZ791624 | MGnify/ENA primary metagenome ERZ791624 (study PRJEB30046, sample SAMN00715158) | human gut metagenome | study: EMG produced TPA metagenomics assembly of the A metagenome-wide association study of gut microbiota in type 2...
AAGGCAAGCAAGCATCGCTTAAAAGTAAGTCTTTTTGCGCCATGCCGCGAAAAAAACGCTTGAAATGCGGGCGCATTCCTGCGCGCCTTTTTCTTGCCTGTCATCAAAAATCCAATACTTTTAAGTGCAAGCAGTTTTGCTGCGCAAAACCGATGTGTGCTTACCTTTCTGTGGGCTGCCCCCCCTGTACCCCCGACAACGCCGCGCCGCAGTACATAGCTCGCGGCTCTCAATCGGCAGCTCGGCACATTCGCCCGTAATCTCGCTTCGCTCAAACAATACGGGCTCGTGCGTCTTGCTTCGCAAGCCGTCCCCTCGCCTCTCAAAAGAGCTTTTAAACACTGCGGCGCGGCTATTAGAAGCTTAATTATCAAGATTAGTCGAGTCGCTAACTTTTATTTTGCAAAGGTTTGTTCTAATAGGACATACAAGCTCTGATTTATCGATGTTTTTTATATATACCGATACATAAAACCCTGACCACGGAAAGCCATGGGCAGGGTTGCTGTTATATTATACGGCGGAAAATCGGGCGACATTTATTCTATGATTTTCAGCTTGCCCACTTGCTCAAGTGCTGATCCACACCGGAGAGCATGAACTGCGGATAATCCTCGTTCACGCCGGCATAGAAATCACCGTCGCAGGTCGCGAGCCAAAGGAAGAAGTTGCTGTAATCCGTGCCGTAAGATGCGGAGACATGAGGCGCGCCCTTTATTATATAAGTATACTTCGGGAAGAGCGCGGTCGAGAGGTCGACACATCTGTCGGGCGACAGATACTCAGCCTTTGCGGGAACATAATCATCACCGAGGGTCTCGCCGTACTTCGCGACAGTTGCATAGCCGGACATCTCATATGTCTCAAGCACGCCGTCGCCCGTGAAATCCGCGCTCTCATAGAGCGGAGCCATTGGCTTATCATAATGGGAAATAATCGCAACCTTGACGCCGTCGCGTATCATGTTTTCAATAAGCTCGGTGCGGTTTGACATCATCTTCTGCAGGCGCTCGCCGTAAGCGAGGAAATCGGCGTGCTCCGCCGCGCTGTCGCCGAAAACGAAGTCGACTGCATTATTATAGTCCTGCGGCTGAACGAGTCCCCAAAGAACCGGCATATAGGCAAAATCCGGAATGAGCACGCGCTCATAGACCTCGTCTTTATAATTATCGACAATGTAGTCGGTAACCTTCTGAAGCAGCTTGAATGCGCCGACGCTGTTGAGCGTCTTCATAAATGCCGCCACAGCAGCGTTCGAGCCTGTAGCATCGGCGAGCAGGCCGGAGAAATAGTTATACATCGTATCTGCCTTGAGCTCGATCTTGCCGGTCAGAACATCGGAGGCGACCTGCGCACCGCAGAATGTCGAGGACATAAAGACGCAGCGGTCGACCTTGCTGTAGCCGTACTTTGTCAGATAAGCGACGGTCATTATGCCGCCCATGCTCGCGCAGAATATCGAGACCTTGTCGTGACCCGACTCGGCTATTGCTCTGTCAACCGTAGCGGCGATATCGTCGGCGACTTTGTAAGGGTCGAGACGCCAGTCGTATGTAAACAGATATGTGTGGTTGGCGGGAAGATTCTCGGCACAGGCGCGGGTCATTCCGCGCTCGCTGTTAGAATCGAAGTTTTCCCAAATCTCAGGATAATTCTCCGCGCTCCCGGGATATTTCGCAACGCTGACATTGTACTTCGACTCGCCGTTTTCTTTCATCGCATAGCCGTCAAGCAGGTTTGCCGCATAATCGATAACAGCCTGGAAGAAAGGATCGATATCCTTGGCTTTGACTGCACCGGAGATGCCCTTGTAAAGCATGGAGAGCAAATCGCCCAAATCAAACTCGAAGGCGTTGCGCTCATTTTCGGTGCCCTTGTCGATATAAAGCCCCATCATATCCATTCCCCTAACTATGACTACGGGGCAGTCGGTGCAGGTCGCGGGATCGTGCGCTTTCTCCGCCTGCGCTGCTGTGTCTGCGGTTTTCGCGCCCTGATACGCAAATGCCGGCGTTACAAAGCTCAGCAGAAGTGCAAAGGCGAGGAAAACACTCAGAAGTTTTTTCATTGTTTTCATCCTTCGTTTCTTTTATATTTTCCCGAGGTCCCTGAAAACCGACCACGAGACTAATTCGATATTGTTCCTGCGCGCGGCTTCGAGAAGATCGCCGCTTTGAAGAAGTCTCAATTCATAGACGCGCTTCGTCCACTCGCCAGGCTTGTCGTCTATCGGATACGCAGGGTGCATGAAAATCTCAGTCACGCCGTCGATGCAGTTTTCGACAGCGTCAAGATAATATTTGCGCAAGGTGTCGTAATCTTTTATGCGATCCATCGACCACGGATTCGACACAAGGTCATCGAGCAGGCCGACTCCGCGCCGCTCACCCGCTCCAACAATAATTTTCTGGAAGCATTTTATCACACCGGGAGCTTCCCTGTCAATCTGTCTGGACAAAAATCCCGGAGTTTTCGGAAATCTGTAGGGCAAGGAATGTTCCGCGCAGAAATTATATGCATCAATATAGAAACGCCTGCCGTTTATGCCGTAGAGCGTGGCGCAATGGTTATCGGCATGGTCGACTTCAACGCCCCTTGAGCTGATAAAATTATACTGCGCCTCAAGCTCCGCGCGGACATCGCGGCGGCGGGCGTGCAGGGCGAGCCCGACCTGACTCTCATAGAGTCCCATCCCCTTTTCACTGAGCGAGGGCGCGCCGCTGTTGCTCTGCCAGCGGTTCTTGCTGTCATCGGTGTTTATAGTCAGATGCACGCCGACGGGATAGCCGCCGAGCCTTGCGAGCTCAGCGGCGTTGGCGGCATCCGGCGCGACGGTCATTAGCGAGGTCGAGGTTATCAGTTTGCCTCGCATGAGCTCGTCTATCGCCTTTGTCTGCTGCGGATTATAGCCGAAATCATCGGCGTTGATTATAAGATACTTAGACATTTGCTTTTAACTCTTTCCTCCTTTTAAAATTGCACCAGTCGTTTGACTCATCTTTGAAATGCAGGAACAGGGTGAATATTGTTGCCACAGCCATGGCTATGAACGGGAACACGCAGAGCAGGAACCGCGACGCCATATCGGGATTCGAGCCGGGGTTCGCTCCGCTCTCGAAGCCGAACGCCACGCTGATAACTTTATAGCCGAGCGAGACATAAAGTCCGTTCAGGCGGTTCATGACGCCGACGAGACTTGTGAGCATTCCCTCGCGTTTTACGCCGTGGCGGGAATAGTCATCGTCGATTATCTTCGCGCCGATGCAGTCGATGGTGACAAGGCATCCGGCAACACCCATACCCATAACGCACATTATGGCGACCGCGACGGGCATTGTGTTTGCAAAGAACAGCGGGATGAATCCGACTGTCAGCACGGCAAATCCGAGCCTCCAGACATTCATGATACCCGCGCGTTTTACGACATTCGACCAGACTACTATGCCGACAAGCGCGACGCCGAACACCACGCCGAGCATGACGGTTGTCATGGAGCTTTCAAGCTTCAGAGTATACTGAACATAGAACGGGATCGCCTGAGAAATGAGCGAGAACGCGGCGGAATAGAGCGCGTTTGCAAAGCCGAATATCCAGAATTTGCTGTTAGTGACGAGGGCGAATATCGCCTTGAAGAGATCGGGCTTCTCGCCGTTTGCCGCTTCCGCTTCCTCTTCTTCGATATTCTCGTGGCAGCCGAAGGTCATGAACATAATGACTGCGAGGGCGATAACGCCGTAGATGATTGCGGTGAGATTATAGCCTATCTTTGAAGTGACAACGGGAGTGAGCACGATGGAAATAACCATCGCGACAAGCTGGCAGACCTGTCTTATAGCATTGGTCTTTGCTCTGAGTTCGTCGGTCTTGAAAAGAGTCGGAAACAGCGCGCCGTAGTTTGCGTTCATGAGCGAGTCGAGCGTACCGGTGAGTATGTACATCAACAGAATATAGAGATAAGCCTGACCGGAGTTCGACTGCACGCGCGCGGGCATATTATAGAACAGCACGAAGCAAAGAATCATCAGCGGAGTGCCGATAACGAGCCACGGTCTGCGCTTGCCCCACTTTGTATGCGTTCTGTCCGAAAGGAAGCCGTAGACGGGGTTATCGATGGCATCGACAAAGGTGTAAATAAACAGTATCTTCGCCATTTGATCGGTCGTGATGAGTCCGAGCTTCAAGACATAATATGCGGCGGCATAAGACTTCAGCATATTTATCGGAATCGATGTGCCGAGCATGCCAAAGCCGTAGCGGAACGGGGAAGTGCGTTTTCGGTTCAAAGTGTTTGAAGGTTCCATCAGTCATCCTCCTCTTCCTCTTTCTGAAAATATATCGGATTTGTGAGCGCGCGGACTGCGCCGAGTTTTCCGCACCCTATGATTGCCTTGACATAAGCGAAATTATCGTTTTTCGGCTCTATATAGATATCAAGATTTCCTCGCGCGAAGTGCTTTATCACGCGCTCTCCGCTGCCGGTGACAAGAACAAGCGTTTCGCCGCGGAGCTGTTCCGCGTGAAGATGAAGTTTTTTGTTTTTGTCATAACGAACAGCGTCGCCCATCATTGCATCGCCGTAGGTCAGAGTCAGGCGCGCGCCGTCAACTCCGCTCGAAACGAAAGAGTGCCCTGCGCGGATATTTTTCAGTATATCCTCGCGGCGGCGCGACGGCGAATAGACTGCCGTTATCGGATTGCCGAGCTTCGCAAAATCCTTAGGACGATGGAAATCACTGCCGCCGACGGCAGGTATGCGTCTGCCCTCGCGCAGGAGCTGAGTCCACCACTTTATGCCGCGGATATTCGTTCCGCGCATTGGTCCGTTCCAGACCTCGATCATATCAAAATTCATGCTGTTCCATTTATACGGACAGAACGGGCATTTCGGATGGTTTACCGATATGACCGCGCCGAGCGAACGGGCATCATTGATTATCTTTTCCATCTCTTCGGGTGTGTTTGCTATGAAGCTGTTTTCAAAGGGCGCTTTGGCTCCGAAGAAATTCATATGCCCTTTATAGTGCGTCCATTCGACTGCGTAAACAAAAGTCAGCCCCGGGATATCCGGCAGGCAGAAATTATCGGCATAGTTATTGTGGTTCGCAAGCCCGACAAAATCGAGACCGATATCGCGGGCGAGCTTCCCTACGGCTGCGGAATCGAGCGCGCCGTCGGAGGCTATGGTATGTATATGCAGGTCGCCGAAGAGCAGTTCGGGTTCGGCATTCGCGCTATCAGAAGATATATCTCCGGGCGCATCCTGTTTATAATGCTTCGGTTCGGGGTCGCCGGGTTTGTGATATTCAAACCCGATATCATATGTGACCTCGACACCTGCGGGCACGACATGATACGCCCCGACGATTATCGACCACTCGCCCGACTCGGGTCTTTGCACAAGATAGCCATTCGTGGACTTATCTTCGCCGACAAATATGCTCGGATGCGCGCTGCCCGACCAGCCGAGGAATCTCCTCTTTTCGTCCATGAGACCGAGGTCGATTATATTCTGCGGGTGTATCTCTCTGAGCAGACCTTTGGTGCCCTGCCAATAGGAATACGATACCGTGACGCGCGAGACGTTTTCGGGCACGGTGAACGGTATTGTATAATAGGTTCCCTCGCGGGACTTTTCAACGAAATGTTTAAGCCGAGGCATTTTGTGCAAACTCCATAAAAATTATGTTGTATTTATTATAAAACAGTATATATTGTTTTTCTTGCTATTTTTTAATGTGAATGAGCGTTTTTTTAAATTTTATGTTTTTATAATCAATATAAGCTCTTGAAATCGCCGATAAAGTGTGTTATTTTTAAGAAAGCACCAATCAAAGGAGTGAAAATATACGGACAGGCTGAACATTATCGACTACAGGACGAATCCGATTATAAGCAAATATTCCGTGTCATTTCACCTTTGGGGCTCGGAGGGCACGACGGAGCACGGACACAACTACTACGAGATTTTTCTTGTAACGGACGGGCGCGTCTGCCACGAGATAAACGGCAAAATTTCCGAGATAAGCAAAGGCACTTTGTGCATGATATGCCCTGGCGACATTCATCAGCTGCGCCGCATCGAGAATTTTTCGAGCATACACATGAACATCTGCATCTCGCCGAAAAAATTTGAAGAAATCTGCTCGGCTCTCGGGATAGATCCCGAAGCGTTCGAGTCGCAGAAACCGCTGACGGCTGCGCTCTCGACCGAGGAGCAGGCATACTTTGCCTCGCGGGCAAGTCTCATAAACAGGCTCATCGGCGACGGATACGAAAAAGCGGCGAGCGTAATATGCTCGACCGCATCGGATTTTATCTCGATAATAAACAGCTCAAAGCTCACGCAGAAAATCGACTGCCCCGAGTGGTTTGAAAACATGCTCGAAAAGATACGCTCGCCGGAATACATGACATGCTGCGCGGCGGACGTATATGAAATGAGCAACTTCTCGCCGCCCGTTGTTATCGAAGCGTTCAGAAAATACACGGGCAAGACGGTTTCGGCATATCTCAGGGACACGAAATGCGAATATGCCTGCCTGCTGCTCAGCGGAACCAAGATGACAACGCTTGAAATATCCATGCAGCTCGGCTACTACAGCCTGAGCCACTTCAATCGGGTTTTCAAGAGCTACTCCGGATTCTCCCCCGCCGCATACAGGCGCGAATATCAAAAATGAAAGCATCCGCACAAAAAGTACGGATGCTTAAATTTATTCCTGACCTGCCATTTTCAGCAGATCGTCCTGAGTTATGACCGGGATGCCGAGGTCGGTCGCTTTTTGCAGCTTGCTTCCGGCTTCTTCACCCGCGACGACATACGAAGTCTTTTTCGAGACTGACGATGACGCTTTGCCGCCGAGGTTTTCGATTATCTCAGTCGCTTCTTTTCTCGAAAGCGTCGGCAGAGTACCCGTAAGGACGAAAGTCAGACCCGCAAAGCGCTGGTCGTCGCTCTTCTCTTTGAGCGACTTCATATTGACTCCCGCCGCTTTGAGCCGTTCTATTAAATCGGCAGTCTGAGTCATGGAGAAAAATTCCGCCGCGCTCTTTGCCATTATTCCGCCGAAGCCGTCTATTTCGGCTATCTCCTCTTCGGACGCGGCGATTATAGAATCAATATCGCCGAAATGCTCGGAGAGAAGCTTCGCCGCTTTCTGACCGATATGGCGTATTCCGAGCGCGAACAGCAGACGCGAAAGGTCGTTTTGCTTCGAGCGTTCGATAGCCTCGACGAGATTCTTTGCCGACTTTTCCTGATGCCCTTCAAGCATCATTATCTCGCCTGCGGTTATGTCATAGATATCGGCGACATTTGATATCAGATTTTCGGAGATAAACTTTTCAACGAGGGCATCGCCGAGTCCCTCGATATCCATGGCATCGCGCGAGCAGAAGTGGATAACATTGCGCAGCAGCTGAGCCGGGCACTCGGGATTGACACAGCGGACAGCCGCCTCTCCCTCTTCGCGGATAACGGGAGCGGAGCAGGAAGGGCAGATTGACGGCAGGATATACGGCACGGAATTTTCCGCGTGCGACACGACGCGCACGACCTCGGGGATTATATCGCCCGCTTTTCTTATGGCGACTTCATCGCCGATGCGGATATCCTTTTCTGTTATAAAATCCTGATTATGGAGCGTTGCGCGGCTGACGGTTGAACCCGCGAGAAGAACAGGTTCAAAAACGGCAGTCGGAGTGAGCACGCCCGTGCGTCCGACACCGATCTCTATATCAACGAGCTTCGTTGTCTTTTCTTCGGGCGGATATTTGAAAGCCACCGCCCACTTCGGGAATTTCGATGTACTGCCGAGGCGTTCGCGCTGGGCAAAATCATCGACTTTTATAACCGCGCCGTCGATATCATATTCGAGTCCCGAGCGTATCTCGCCAATACGCTTGAGTTCCGAGATGACATCGGTTATATTATCAAACCGAGTATAGAACGGAATTGTATGAAAGCCCTGTTCGCGCAGGAAATCAAGCGACTGCTTATGCGAGCTGAGTTGTGCGCCCTCTATCTGCTGGACATTGAAAACGAAGATATCAAGTCCCCTGCCTGCGGTCACTTTTGAATCTTTCTGTCTGAGCGAACCCGCGGCGGCGTTGCGCGGGTTTTTAAAGGGCTTTTCGCCGTCGAGCTCCTGCCTTGTGACGAGAGAGGCAAAGACCGACTTGGGCATATACACCTCGCCTCTGACTTCGAGGAAAGGCAGCGGAGTTTTTATTTTCAGCGGAATCGAGCGCACGGTGCGCAGGTTTGCGGTAACATCCTCGCCGACATCGCCGTCGCCGCGGGTCGAGCCGCGGGTCAGCACGCCGTTTGTATATTCGAGCGAGACGGAAAGTCCGTCGATCTTCGGCTCGACGACATAGTGAACATCCCGCTCGGTCTCTCTGACCCGGCGGTCGAATTCCTCTATCTCCGCGAAGCTGAACGCATCCTGCAGGCTCTCCATACGCACGCGGTGTTCGACCTTTGAGAACAGATTTTCCGCGCTGCCGCCGACGCGCACGGTCGGGGAATCCGGGGTCACAAGATCCGGATATTTATCCTCTATCGCCTTGAGCTCGCGCTGGAGCATATCATATTCGTAGTCCTCTATCTCGGGGTCGTCGTCGACATAATATTTTCTGCTGTAATAATTGAGCTTATCTCTGAGCTCCCGCGCGCGTTTTGCGCTCTGCTCTTTGTCGGTCAAAAGGGATTCCTCCTTTTAAGCTTCCTTTTTCTCTGCGGTTATTATACCACAACTTGAATACATCTAACAACAATTTATTTCACTGCCGCTGCGGAATATCTATTGTCACGGCGGTCTGCGGGACAGTACCGACGACGATATTCTCGGCTATACAATATTCATCCGAAAAATTCGCCGCGCCCTCGTTACCGCCGAGAAAGACATAGACGGAGCACTCGACCTTCAGCATAACTCTGTGGCGGGTCTGGTTTATGCCCGCAGAAGTAAATTCGTCAGTTATCTGCGCCTCTGCACCGCCCGTCATGCGGACGGTTACGGGTATCTCGGGTCCCATACCCGCAAAAACTTCGGAGCCGGTTACAGCGCCGAGCGGTATTTTCACAACAAATTTTGCATTTTCTTCGAGCGCTTCATCAACGGCGCGGACAAGGCGAGACTTGAATAAATTGACGGAGGCAGCGTTGAGGGACATTGAGCCTATTTTTCCGTCGTTCGAGCCGACGCCGACAAGAGCGGAGCACTCCTCCGGATTTTCGGATACAAATTTTTCTATGCTCTCGCCGACCGTGCGCACGGCAAGGCTCTTGGCACGGGTCATGGCGATATTGCGAACCGCCGGGCGAAGCCGCGCATCGACAACGAGCACAAGGCAGACAGCAAGAGTAAAAGCGCACAGAGCCATGAACGCCCCGCGCGGCAGAGTGCGAATATTGAATCGGCGCATCCGGCGCATAAAAACACCCCCGCAACAGTTTATGCGGGGGCGACCGAATTTGTTATTGTTTTATTTTGAAGCCCTGACAACGGACACGCCGGTATCTATAGATTCAGGACCCGTTGAATTGCCTTTGAGAGCCGCGAGCGCCTGCGCCATGCCGAGATAGCCCATGGTATAGGGGTTCTGCACCATGACCGCTTTAAGACTTCCGTCGTTTATCAGCGACTCGATAGTGTTTGAAGTATCGAAGCCGATGCCGATTATCTTCTTGCCTGAATCTTTGATAGCGTTGCCCACGCCGACGGTCGAGCCCTCGTTGGTGCCGTAAAGTCCGACGAGGTCGGAGTTGCCGGTTATAAAGCCGGTTGCCGCCTCCTGCGAGGATGCGAAGTTGCCGTCCTTATATTCGGTAGTGAGCAGAGTGAACTTGCCGTCCTTGGTTATCGCCTCGCGGAAGCCCTTTTCGCGGTTCATGCTCGAATTCGTGGCGGTGTTGACGCCGATTATGCCTATCTTGCCGCTCGTTATGCCCGCGTTTTTGAGCTCTTCGAGCATGGTCTCGCCCGCTATCATACCTGCGTTGTAGTTATCGGTCGAGAGAGTTGTGACCGCAGGCTCGTTTGCGGGAGAATCGACATAGATTATCTTGACTCCCTTGTCCTTTGCGTTTTTTACAGTCTGCGAAATCGCCGAGGGGTCGTTTGCGGCGAGCATTATCAGGCTCGCGCCGTCGGCTATGGCGTTGTTGACCGCCTCGATCTGCTTGGCGTTGTCTTTGACATCGGGGGCATCCCACTTATAAGTGATGCCGAGCTGCTTTGCCATATCCGACGCGCCCTTGTCGACCGAAACCCAGTGCTGATCCATCTTGTCGATAGTGATGAGATATACTTTGTACTTTGCGTTGGCGGCGCTCTCGGTCATGCCCTGTGCCGTGTTGTTACCCTCGCCGCTTCTGCTGCACGCCGCAAAGGCGGTCAGAATCAGCAGCGCCGACATAATAACTGCGAGTATCTTTTTCATACTGTCCTCCGTTTATTCTCTTTTTTCTCTGCCGCCGCCGAGCTTGAGCCCTTTGGCGGCATTTGTGTTGAGCCGCTTGCCTCCGTGGACGATTCTGTCTATAAGCACGGAGATTATGACGACTATGCCGATGACTATATTTCTAAGCGCGAGAGGCGCGCCTGCGAACTGGAGACCGTTATTGAGCACGCCCCAGATAAACGCACCTATGACGGTGCCGAGGAGCATACCCTGTCCGCCCATGGTGCTGACTCCGCCGATAACGGACGCGGCGACGGCGTTGAGCTCATAGTTAGAGCCCGCGTCCATGCTGCCCATGCCGCTCTGCGCGGTGAGTATCAAGCCGACAACGCCGGCGAGGAAAGAAGAAATGACATAAACTTTCGTCTGCGCCGCGGCGACGTTTACTCCGGACAGGCGCGCCGCCTCATAGTTCGAGCCGAGGGCATAGACATGCCTGCCGAGCGCCGTCTTTGAAAGAATGAACGCGAAGAAAGCGAAGAGCACTATCGCTATCCAGATTGGGGTATATATCCCGAGGAAGCGGCCGTAATAGAAGAAATTCTTGAAGGCGTCGGAATATATGCCGTTGGTGTTCATGTTGCCGTTGACTATCTGCGCGACACCGCGGGCGATTATCATAGTACCGAGGGTAGCTATGAACGCCGGGAGCTTTGCAACAGAGATAAGAAGTCCGTTTACAAGACCGATTGCAAGACAACAAATAATAGTTATGAGCACGGTTAAAATCGGGTTCATATTGAATTTTGTCATCAGTGTCGCGCTTATCATGCACGACATTCCCGCGACCGAGCCTATTGAGAGGTCGATTCCGGCGGTTATGAGGACGAACGACTGACCGACGCCGATTATCAATATCGGCGCCACCTGGCGCAGAAGGTTCGTTATATTGGTTGCGGAGAAGAACAGCGGATTTATCAGCGCAAAGACGATTATCATAACTATCAGCGCCGCAAAGACCGAAAGCACCTGTCCCATTCCCCTTGCGGAAAGTATTTTTTTGAACATTCAGCTCACCTCCGTGCGGAACTTTGTTGCAAGCTCCATTATTTTTTCCTGCGTGGCTTCATCGCGGCTGAGTTCGCCCGTGATGCGCCCGGAACACATGACGATTATCCTGTCGCTCATGCCGAGCACCTCGGGCAGCTCAGACGAGACGAACATAACACCGATGCCGCTCTTTTTGAGCTTGTTCATCAGGTTATATATCTCGACCTTGGCGGCGACATCGATGCCGCGCGTCGGCTCATCGAAGATTATTACTTTGGCGTCGCGCATGAGCCATTTGCCGACGACTATCTTCTGCTGGTTGCCGCCCGAAAGATTTTTGACCTCGCTTTTTATTGACGGCGTTTTTATTTTCAGCTCTTTCACGGCGCGATTAGCCATATCCCGCTCGCGCTTTGCGTTGAGCACTCCGACGGGGTTCGAGAGCGTATCGAGATTCGCTATCGCGATATTCTCGCTGACATCGAGCTCGACCAAAAGACCGTCCTTTTTCCTGTCCTCCGGCGCGCAGACTATACCGGCTTTGACGGCGTCGCGCGGACTTTTGAGCTTCACGCTCTTGTCATAACGACAACTTCGCCCGCCGTTATTTTATCCGCGCCGAACAGCGCCCTGACGAGTTCCGTGCGCCCCGCGCCGACAAGGCCGGCAAAGCCGAGTATCTCGCCTGAATAGAGATCGAACGAGATATTCTGAACCTCGGAGGTGGATATTCCCTTGACCTCCATGATTTTTTTGCCGCGCTCAGTCTGCTCGTGCGGATATTTTTCGGTTATCTCGCGTCCGACCATGAGGGCGATTATCTCGCCTATAGACAAATCTTTGAAATCGGCGGTCTTTATATATTTTCCGTCGCGCATGACAGTGACCCTGTCGACGATATTTTCGAGTTCTTCAAGGCGGTGAGAGATATAAATTATGCCCTTGCCCATATTTTTGAGCTCGTTTATTATTCTGAAAAGCTCCTGCGTCTCGCGCTCGGTCAGCGCCGAGCTCGGCTCGTCCATGATTATAATATCGGCATTTGTAGAGAGAGCCTTTGCAATCTCGACCATCTGCTGTTTTGACACGGAGAGCTTGCCGACTTCGGTATCGGGCTCGATATTGAGGCTCAGCTCTTTGAGAAGCTTTGACGCGCGGGCGTTCTGCTCTTTGAAATCTACCATGCCGCCCTTTTTGAGCTCCCTGCCGAGAAAGATGTTCTCCGCCACGGTCAGGTGGCGGCACATATTGAGCTCCTGATGGATAACGGCGATGCCAGTTCAGACGCCTGGGCGACGGTAGAATACTCCTGCGTTTTGCCGCGTATCTTCACTTCGCCCTCGTCTTTTTGATATATTCCGCCGATTATTTTCATCAGCGTGGATTTTCCCGCTCCGTTTTCGCCGAGCAGCGCATGCACTTCGCCCGCCCGAAGCTCGAAATCGACTTTGTCGAGTGCGACGACTCCGGGAAAGAACTTCGATATTCCCTTCATCTGCACAAGATATTCTTCCATTTTTCTTCCTCCCGTGCGGATTTGAAATCCGCAAATAAGGTAAAGTCGGTGTTTATTGTTGCCTGTGCGAGCGCAATTATTAAAGCAGGCGCAAAATTTTCAGAATAATTAAATTGTCATAAATTGAGAGCAAATATAACGACAAAAATATAGATTATGGCGCTTTATATACTTGTCTGCCGGCAAAAAGAGTGGTATAATAATTATGTCTGTAAAACCAGCCATACTATTTCCGTCTGGAGGTAAAAATATGTCATACGATGTAGCAATTATCGGTGCAGGCGTCAGCGGCGCAATGGTCGCGAGAGAGCTGAGCCGATATAACATCAAAGTCGCATTGGTTGAAAAATGCAGCGACATGGCGATGGGCACAACAAAGGCCAACAGCGCTATTGTCCACGCAGGCTTCGACGCAATGCCCGGCACCCTCAAAGCGAGACTCAACGTTGAGGGCACTGCCGCAATGCCCGGTCTGTGCGAGACACTCCATGTCCCGTTCAAGCCCATCGGCTCATATGTTGTCGCTTTCTCGAACGAGGAAGTTGAGACTCTTGAAGAGCTCAAGGCAAGAGGCGAAGAGAACGGGGTTCCCGGACTCGAGATTCTCGACAAAGAGGCTATTCACCGCGAAGAGCCGAACCTCAGCGACGAGGCAGTCGCCGCGCTCTACGCTCCGACCGCCGGAATCGTCTGCCCCTACGAGCTGACGATAGCGACAGTTGAGAACGCAGTCATGAACGGCGTCGAGTTCTTCCGCAATTTTGATGTTACGGCTATTGAAAAGAACGCGCAGGGCAACTTTGTCCTCAAGTCCGACGCAGGCGAGATCGAAGCCGAATATGTCGTCAACGCCGCCGGCGTTTTCTGCGACAAGGTAGCTTCTCTCATCGGCGATGATTCAATAACCATTATTCCCCGCAAGGGCGAATATATGCTCATGGACAGAGCAGTCGGCGACAAGGTAAAGCACACGATATTCCAGTGTCCTTCAAAGATGGGCAAGGGTGTTCTCGTCACCCCGACCGTTGACGGCAACCTGCTCGTAGGTCCGAGCGCAGTCGACATAGACGAAAAGGACGACTGCTCGACCACCACAGACGGCACAAACGGCGTTTTCAAGACCGCTCTGAGATCCGTCCCGTCGCTCTCGACCCGCGACGTCATCACTTCGTTTGCAGGCATCCGCGCCCACAGCACTGGCGACGATTTCATCATCGCCCCCAGCGAGAAGGACGCAAAGTTCATAAATGTCGCCGGCATCGAGTCGCCCGGTCTTTCCTCCGCTCCCGCTATCGGTCTTTATGTCTGCGACATGATCCTGCAGGACAAGGGCAAAGTCAGCGAGAAGGCGGACTTCATCCCCGGCAGACCCGCTCCCGTGCGTTTCCGCCACATGAGTTCGGAGAGCGCAAAGCACTTGTTGAAAAGAACAGCGCATACGGCAGAGTTATCTGCCGCTGCGAGACTATAACCGAGGGCGAGATCCTCGACGCTATCCACGCGCCCGCAGGCGCTATAGACGTTGACGGCGTAAAGCGCCGCACGAGAGCCGGAATGGGTCGCTGCCAGGGCGGCTTCTGCGGTTCAAAGGTAGTCGAGATACTTGCAAGAGAGCTTGGTCAGGAGCTTGATGAAATCACAAAATGCGGCGGAGAGTCAAAGATCCTCTTCGGCAGGACTAAGTGATCTGCAAACTTTCGCAGCATGAAAGGATGAATACTAATGCTTAAATATGATCTTGCCGTTATCGGCGGAGGCCCCGCAGGCATGGCTGCTGCGCTCAAGGCGCGCGAAAGCGGCGTTGAAAAGATAATCATACTCGAGCGCGCAGAGACTCTCGGCGGTATCCTTGAGCAGTGCATACATACCGGCTTCGGTCTGCACTACTTCGGCGAGGAGCTTTCGGGTCCCGAATACGCCGCGCGTTTCATCGAGCTTGTTGAGGACACCGACATTGTCGTAAAGACAGACACGATGGTGCTCTCCATTTCCGACGACAACGTCGTCACCGCAGTCAACAAAGAGGACGGTCTTATTGAGATCGACGCTACCGCAGTTATCCTTGCAATGGGCTGCCGCGAGCGTCCGAGAGGCGCGCTCAACATAGCGGGCACCCGCTGCGCAGGTGTTCTCTCCGCAGGTACTGCGCAGAAATATGTCAACATTGACGGCTATATGCCCGGCAAGGAAGTCGTTATCCTCGGCTCGGGTGATATCGGTCTTATCATGGCGCGCCGCATGACCCTTGAGGGTGCGCACGTCAAGATGGTCTGCGAGCTGATGCCCTATTCGAGCGGACTGACGAGAAACATCGTCCAGTGCCTCAACGACTTCGACATCCCGCTCAAATTGAGCACCACGGTTATCGACATTCACGGCAAGGAGCGCCTTGAGGGCGTCACCATTGCAAAGGTCGACGAGAACCGCCGCCCGATCCCCGGCACGGAGGAATATGTCCCCTGCGATACGCTCATGCTTTCCGTCGGTCTTATCCCCGAGAATGAGCTGAGCAAGAACATGGGCATAGAATTCGACCGCGTCACCGGCGGCCCGATAGTCGACGAATACAGAGAGACCACTCACCCCGGCGTTTTCGCCTGCGGCAACGTGCTGCACGTTCACGATCTTGTTGACTTCGTTACCCTTGAGAGCCAGACGGCCGGCGAGGGCGCAGCGAGATACATAAAGAACGGCGGAAACAAAGAGAAGAAATACGTCAAAACCAGAGGCATCAACGGCGTGCGCTACATCGTACCGCAGAAGATAGCCCTCGGCGAGGACGAGGACGTTAAGCTCTTCTTCAGAGTCGGCGACGTTCACAAGAATGCCAAGGTCGTTGTCACCTACAACGGCGAGACGCTCATCAGCAAGAAGCGCCCGAGACTCGCTCCCGGCGAGATGGAGAACGTCATCATCAAGAGCGACATGCTCAAGAACTTTGATGAGAACGGCATAATCGAAATTCAGGTGGAGGAATAATCATGGTAAAAGATATTATTTGTGTCGCCTGCCCCATGGGCTGCCAGATCTCCGTTGAGCTCAACGATGACGGAGAGATCCTCAGCGTTACCGGCAACACCTGCAAGCGCGGCGACGCCTACGCGAGAACCGAGTGCACCCACCCCGAGAGAAGCCTGACAACTACTGTCAAGGTCAGCGGCGGCGTTCACCCCGTTGTTCCCGTCAAGTCCGCAAAGGCTGTTCCGAAGGACAAGGTCAAGGACTGCGTCAAGGAGATAGCAAAGCTTGAGATCAAGGCTCCGGTCAAGATCGGCGATGTTGTCTGCGCGAACATACTCGGCACCGGCGTTGATATCGTTGCGACGAACATCTGCCCCGAGGCGTAAAAGGCATAAAAAATAAATCGAGCATCCGCAGAACGAAAATTTCTGCGGATGCTTTTTTGCGGATGTTTTTAAAATTATATGCTGTCAGCTCTTGAAATAGCTTTCAAGGACATCGGACGGATGCTGCCCTCCCGCGAGCTTTTCGAGCACAGCATCGGAATAAATATAAGATGTTTTCGCCGACTTTTCAGAATCGAGGGCAAATTCATTGCCGCTGATTTCAAAATAATATTTATCCCTGACGTTGTCGTCGCTGAGAACAAGGCGGTTGCCCTTTTCTTCGTAAGTGCCGGTCGAGCAGTCGCTCATGCCGCTCCTGTACATGGAATAACTGCCGTCTGCGGGCGACAGGACGATTTCGACATAGTCTTTTTGACCGTCATGCTCGTTCTTGCCGATGTAAGTTATAACATCGGTACGGATAGACTCGGGCGTGAAAAGAGCCTTATTTTTTAAGCACTTATCAGTCTTTTCGGAATCCGCAGAATAGCAGAACTCCCGCACGGAATCGGACTTTTTGGCGAGAAATTCGAGACCGTCTTTTTGTTTTTTGAATGTAAATTTGCTCTGCGAGCCGGAATTTTTCGCGGTAAGTATCAGATAATCGTCATTTTCTTCATAAGTGCCGCTCAGAGCGGCGGAGAACCGATATGACTGCATGAAATTGAAGGTCTTATCCTTTCTGTTGAGCACAAGACCCGCATAGTCGTTATCCGACTTGCAGCCGAAGGACGCCACGCCGTTTTCATCAACGGAGGCTCTGACTATATCCGCAGAGCCGTCCGCGCTGTTTCCGGGGAAAAAGTGCGCCAATAACGCCGCGCAAACGGCAACAACGGCAACAACGCCTATACAGATAATGCGTTTGGCTGAGCTTTTCATACTGCATCTCCTCTCATCAGTGTTACATCCGCAAAGTTATATCAGCAAACAAAAAATACCGCAGAGAGCCTGCGGTACTTTAAATTACTCCTCGAACAAATCGAGTATCATCTCTTTCGGGCGCGCTCCGACGGCGCGGTTGACCAGCTCGCCGTCCTCAAACACGAGCAGAGTGGGTATACTCATAACATCGAACTTTGACGCGAGCTCCGGCTCCTCATCGACATTGACCTTGCCGACCTTTTTGTCGGGATTCTCGGCGGCTATCTCGTCAACTATCGGTGAGACCATGCGGCACGGACCGCACCACGACGCCCAAAAATCGAGCAGGACGGGTTTATCACTCTGAAGCACTTCTTTATCAAAATTATCTTTTGTAACAGTTATAACTGACATTTCATATTCTTCCTTTCTCTTCACTTCGCCGGATATCCTCCAGCATTATTTAGAATAACAGATTTTCAAAAAATATTCAAGCAAAGTGATGATTCGTTCACACAAGTTTAAAATATTGGGTGTACTATATAACCTGTGAAAGGTCGATCAATTGACTTTCAATGTGTATTCTGTTAATATCAGTATATAATAAGATCATCTTACGGGAGGTCATAAAATGAGAAATGTTATAAGGATAAACGACGGCTGGCTCTTCTCGCTCGACGGGAAGACCGAGACCGTCAATCTGCCGCACACATGGAACGCCTTTGACGGTCAGGACGGCACAAACGGATATCTTCGCACAAAGGCGACATATTCCAAAGAGCTGCCGAAATCGGACAAGAAAACGTTCCTCGAATGCCGAGGAGTCAACTCAAAGGCAGAAGTCAGAGTCAACAACGAGCTTGTCGCAGTCCATGAGGGCGGATATTCCGCGTTCAGAGTCGATATCTCCGACTACATCAGATACGGCTGGCGCGGTGACATACCCGCCGACAACTCGCCGGACGAGTCCGTCTATCCGACGATGGCGGACTTCACATTCTACGGCGGCGTTTATCGCGATGTCAATCTTATCGAAGTTCCGGACTGCAGATTCACCATGAACGACTACGGCTCGGACGGAATATACATCACCCCGCGCCGCGTCGGCGAGGACGGCTGGGAGCTGAGCATAAAGGCGCTTATAGACAACGCCGACTGCTCGCACAAGGCTCGCTTCACACTCATCGATGCCGACGGCAACGAGAAGGCTTCAACAATAGCGGATCTTCGCCCGATAATCAGCGCGAAGCTGCCCGTTGAAGACCCGGTGCTCTGGAACGGCAGGAAGAATCCGTATCTCTACACCGTCAGATGCGAGATTTTTGACAGCACAACACAAGAAGTCACGGACAACATCGATATCAGAACCGGACTCAGAGAATATCATATCGACAGCCACAAGGGCTTCTTCTTAAACGGCGAGCACATCAAGCTCCAGGGTGTCTCCCGCCACCAGGACAGAGAGAACATGGGCAACGCCATAACCGAGAAGCAGCACGCGGAGGATGTCAAGATAATCCTCGATGTCGGCGCGAACTCGGTGCGCCTCGCCCACTATCAGCAGAACAGCTATTTCTATGATCTCTGCGACGAGAGCGGACTGCTCGTCTGGGCGGAAGTGCCGGTTATCTCCCGTTTCAGCCCCAAGCGCAACGAAAACGCGGAGCAGCAGCTCGTTGAGCTCATCAAGCAGAACTACAACCACCCGTCGATATTCTGCTGGGGCATCGAGAACGAAATCACAATAGCCGGAAGCGCAAGCAAGAAGCTTATAACATTCCTCAAGCATATGCACAAGGTCGCAAGACACCTTGACCCGACGAGATACACGACCTGCGCCCAGCTGACCATGTGCCCGGTGAACTCACCGCTCAACCACATCACCGATATCATCGGATACAACCACTACTACGGCTGGTACATGGGCTCGTGCGACGAGATAAACAACTGGCTCGACGAGTGGCACAGAGAGAACCCCGAGGGCAAGCTCTGCCTTTCGGAATACGGCGCGGAGGGCATCACGAAATACCACTCCGACTCCCCTGTCCAGGGCGACTACAGCGAGGACTATCAGGCTATCTACCATGAGCACTATATCAAATCGATAAACGAGCGCGACTGGCTCTGGGGCTCATATGTCTGGAACATGTTTGACTTCGGCTCCGCATCGAGAAACGAGGGCGGCGTCAGAGGCAGAAACAACAAGGGTCTTGTGACATTCGACCGCAAGACGAAGAAAGACGCATTCTGGCTCTACAAGGCATACTGGAGCGACAAGAAGTTCGTTCACATCACCGGCGAAAGATACGTCAACAGACCCGCCGGAAAGAGCACGATAAAAGTCTACTCCAACTGCCCGGAGGTAACGCTCGAAGTAAACGGCAAGACCTACACGAAAAATGCGGACAGAGTGTTCGTCTTCGACGATGTTGAGCTTAAGCTCGGCGAAAATGTTATCAAAGCGCGCGGCGGCAAGGTTCGCCCGTCGCACACGATAACTGTAAACGGCATCGAAAAAGCCACTGACGAATACAAAATGCCCGCAGAATACTCCTCATTCGTACGCAACTGGTTCGTTGCGACGGACGGCGAGGGCGACCCGAACAAGCTCTCGGTTGAGGACAGCATGGGTGAAGTTCTCAGCAACGGCGAGGTCAACAAGATAATCAAAAACGCCGCCGGAGACTTTGCGGCAAAGGCTGTTTCAAGTCCCCTGCTCAAGCCCATCTACCCGGTGAAGGTCAAGACTATGATCAAGCTTGCCGGAAAGCTCGGCGTCGATGAAAAGATGCTCTCGCTCGCGGGCGGATTCCTGCAGACGATAGACAAGAACTGATAAGGCGCAAAAATACCGCTGAAGATAAAACTTCAGCGGTATTTTTATTTTGTTCAGTTATATTGGTCGGTGTCCTCGTTGAGGTCCTCATCGTCGGGATCGTCGGGGTCAATCGGCTTTGAGGCTTCGTCATCAGGATCGTCGGAATTCGGTTTTCCCTTTTCCGAGACGCCGAATGCAGTTCCGCAGCAGAGTCCGATGCTTATACCGAGGCACATCCACATAGGGATATTATCCATTGCCACACCCATTATAAGCCCGATTGCAATACCCAATGCAAGACCTATGCCGACGCTGCCTCCGCTTTTGCCGTCAAATGTTTTCTTGTTTTTGCTCTCTTTCATCAGACGGTCGCCGCCTCTTTTGCCGGAGCTTTTTCGGCTTTCTTCACGGGGAAGATGTTGGTGAAATTGAGCAGGAAGAGCAGGACATATGCCGCCTGCATCGGGATGTTCTCAATGATAGCGCTCTTGCCGACAGTCAGCAGGAGAACGAGCATTGTGAGAAGTATCGCGCAGAAAACGATAAGACCGACCATGAAGCGACCCTTGAGCTCTCTCGCTTTATTTATAAGCAGGAGCACCATGGGAGCGGCGCAGCAGAACGCGAACAGAAGCGCACCCGTCCAATGCGCCATGCAGCGCGGAGAATCAAGATGCATCTCCTCGCCCATCGATGGGCAATTGATGGTGACATAAATTGCGGCGCTGCCGATTGAGCCGAGAATAACGCCCGCTCGGCTGTGGTAGCCGAATTTGCGATAGGCATAGAGCGTGTTGGTGAACACGGTTGCCGAAGCGATAACGCCCCAGCCTCTGAAATGCCACGGGAAGTCGAGTCCTATCATGCTCGCGGTGATAAACTTCACCTTTTCGATGAAGGGCTGGTCGCCGAAGAAGCCGTACCATGTGACATAGACGCAGCCGAAGATAACGCCGAAGAGGCAGAATATTTTCAGCGCCTTGCCGGGCTCCTTGCCGTAGAGCAGGACTCTTATGTAGACGATAAACATTGCAAGGCACACGCACGAGACTGCGACCCAGATGGGATAGAGCCACTCGTGACCCATCATACCGCTGATGTTGGCATGGGTGATGCCGTCAACGGTACGTTCCTCTACCGTTGCGTAGTTGACGAGCACTATCTTGCGCATGAACGCTATCATCCACACCGCATAGGCGGCGATGATGGCAATCCACATTGCGGCATACGCCTTAAAGCTCGGCTGTTTTTTCACTTTTGACATTGTTACACCCCTTGTTACCCTGCAACACCTAAAACTTTACAAGCCTTGCGTCGTCTGATTGCGTTTAACTGCGTTCTCAAACTTGACAGGCGGCAGCCTGCCTGCGTTTTCATCCTTGTTTAACACAATCATACTTGCAACCAGATGTAAACTTTTAGATGTTGCAGGGTACTTCGATAAATTTTTATCGTTTTAATTATAACTGCTTTGGGGAATGTTTGTCAATAGTTTATTCTTTGTCTAAAATATAAGAGACTTCTTTATAGGGTTTTCCGTCTTTGAAATAGATTCTCGGCACACGGCGGGCAACTCCGCAGACGAACTCATAGTTGAAGCTCGCCGACATATCGCCTATCTCCTCGGCGCTTATCGTGCAGCCGTTGTCGCTGCCCATGAGAATGACTTCGTCCTCGATATTCAGCTCGCCCTCGATATCGGTCACATCTATCATGAACTGATCCATGCACACTCTGCCGATTATCGGCGCGAACTGACCGTTGACTATCACTCTGCCCTTTGAAGAGAGGGCGCGCGGATAACCGTCGGCATAGCCCACGGGGATAGTCGCGATGCGGGTCTCCCTGTGAGTAACAAATGTGTGGCCGTAGCTGACTCCGCAGCTGGCAGGGACAGTTTTGAGATTGACTATCTTTGTACGAAGCTCCATTGCGGGGATGAGATCAACGCTCGATTTGTCGACCTCTTCCGAGGGATAAAGCCCGTAGAGAGAGATTCCGAAGCGCACCATATCATAGTGCTTTTCGAGTTCTTCGACTGCCGCCGAGTTGCTCAGATGCTTTATCGGTATATTTATACCAGCCTTTTCGAGCTTATCTATAAACAGATCGAAGCGCTCCGACTGGAGAAACGCCGTTGTTTTCACGAGCTCATCGGCGCGGGCGTAGTGGCTGAAAATACCCTCAAGGACGAGATTCGGGAGCTTGACTATCTTCTTTATCTGCTCGACGCTCTCGTCGTTATCCTGAAAGCCGACACGCGACATACCGGTGTCGAGTCCGATATGGAACCGAACGGTCTTTCCGAGGGCAACCGCCCTATCCGACAGGCGCTTTGCCATATCATAGGTATAGATATTCTGCGTTATATCATAGTTTATCAGCAAATCGTCCTGCGAGGGCGAAGTATAACCGAGAATGAGGATCGGCTTTTTTATACCTGCGCGGCGAAGCTCGACCGCCTCTTCTATAACGGCGACGCCGAAATAATCGACCTCGCTCTCAAGCTGATGCGCAAGCTCGACCGCGCCGTGGCCGTAGCCGTCCGCTTTGATAACCGCGAGGACTTTTGTCCCCTCGGGTATACGGCGCTTGCACTCGCCGAGATTGTGAAGAATCGCATCTATATCTATCCTTGCATATATACGATGATACTGCATCGTTATCGCTTCCTTTGTCAGATTATTTGGGCAAGCGGAGCGGTCTCAATACCGTTTGCGTTGAGCTCCGCTTTTATACGCTTTGCAAATTCGACCGCTTTGACTCCGTCGCCGTGCAGGCATATCGAATCTGGCTTCAATTCGATTATTTTGCCGTTTATCGACTCGACCGTGCCGTTTTTAACCATGCCGATAACGCGGCTGACCGCCTCGTCCTCGTCGGTTATGACTGCGTCCGGCTTGCCTCTTGCGACAAGCGAGCCGTCATCCTCGTAGGCTCTGTCCGCAAAAACCTCGCTCGCGGCTCTGAGTCCGATTTTCTTCGCCGCGCTCATCATCTTGCTGCCCGAGAGGCAGAGTAGAATGAGCTCGGGGTCGATTTCATAGACAGCCTCGCATATAGCGGCGGCGAGAATCTCGTCCTTGCCCGCCATATTATAGAGCGCACCGTGGGGTTTTACATGGGCAAGGCGGCATCCGGCAGCCTTGCAAAACGCGGAGAGCGCGCCTATCTGGTACTGGACGAACGCCTTTGCCTCGGCGGGCGAAACATTCATATTTCTTCTGCCGAATCCGACGAGATCGGGAAAGCCCGGATGCGCGCCGACCGCGACGCCGTTATCGCGCGCGAGAGCGACGGTCTTCTGCATCACGAGCGGATCGGACGCATGGAAGCCGCAGGCTATATTGGCGGACGAAATATATTTTATGACCTCATCGTCAAGCCCCAGCTTATAGTTGCCGAAGCTCTCGCCGAGATCGCAGTTAAGATCTATTTTATGCATATCTGTGCCCCCCTGTCAATATTTAAGCTCGACATTTTTGACATCGGTTATGAGCATATGCCCGGGCGAATGAGTTATCGCGATGGGCGGTTTCGTGCTCATCAGAGCCGACTGCGGAGTGACGCCGCACGGCCAGAATACAGGCACTTCGCCGGGATTTATAGTAACCGAATCGCCGAAATCGGGCTTTGAGATATCTTTGATACCGATAACGGACGGGTCGCCGATATGAATCGGAGCGCCGTGGACTTTCGGCATGGCGGCGGTCGCCGCGACGGCGGTGACTATCTTGTCATATGGCAGCGGACGCATGCTGACGACCATTTTTCCGTGGAAAATTCCGGCTGGCTCGCACTCGATATTCGTAAGATACATCGGAACATTCCTGCCCTCTTCGATATGCCTGATCGGCACATTTGCGGCTATCAGCTCCGACTCAAAGGAAAAGCTGCATCCGATAAGAAAGCTCACAAAATCATCGCGCCAAAGATGCTCGACGCTCGTATATTCGCCGGTCATGACACCGTTTTCATAGACCCTGTATTTCGGAATATCATTTGCGATATCCGCGCCGGGGGCTATTTTTTTCAAAAAGCGCGAGCCGACATCGCTGACTTCGAGTATCGGGCACGGGCGCGGGTTGCGCTGGGCGAAAAGCAGGAAGTCATAGGCAAGATCCTTTGGCAGAACGCAGAGGTTCGCCTGAGCATATCCCGCACACATGCCTGAAGTGTTACAGGTTATTTTGCCCTCTCTTATAAGCTGTCTTACATCGCGCGGACTCATCGAAGAATAGTCCATTTTATCTGCCTCCAATCAGGAGCCGGATATAGAGGTATCCGCTCTGAGAATCTTATACTGTAGTTTTTTGAGAAGCTTATTGTCTTGTTTTATACGCTTGACGGCATACTGGAGATCGACCTTTTCAAAGCGCAGGCTGCCACCCGGACGAAGCTGGGCGAGCAGGGGCAAATCAGAGGTAATGACCGTGGCTATCTTTCATAGCCGCCGGTAGTCTGTCTGTCCGCCATCATGATTATCGGCTTGCCGGAGGACGGAATCTGAACCGAGCCTGCAACGATGCCGTCCGAAATGATATCGACGCCGTCAACGCTCTCGACCGGCGTACCGTCGAGCTTTATGCCCATTCTGTCAGAGTCGCCGGTGACGGAATAAGTTTCGGAATAAAAGATATTTTTGCCCTTGTCGGAGAAATAATCATCCTGCGGGCCGGATATAACATGGACGGTGACTGTGCCGTCTTTTTGTTTCTCGGGCTCGAAAACTCGGGAAGTCATGCCGTAGAGATCACTCTGCGGATATCTGAGCGGCAGAACATCGCCGGATTTCAGCTTTCTGCCCTCGAAGCCGCCGACTTTGCATTTCAGATTCGTTGACATGCTGCCCATAACGGGCGCGATATCAAAGCCGCCCGCCACGGCAAGATAGCCGCGAAGTCCGCTCCTGGCGCTCCCGCAATCGAGAACATCGCCTTTTTTGACGCGCACGGCGCGGTTCATCGGAAGCTCGGTAACTTCGCCCGTCTCAGAATCGGTCACGGTGGGAGCAAACTCGGCTCCGGTTATCGCAATCACATTGTCCTCATCAAAATAAGCTTTAACGCCGAGCAGGGTCATTTCGAGCACGCCGTCCGACTCGCTGTTATCGAGCAGGATATTGGCGGCTCGGGCGGCAAACTGATCCATTGCGCCGCCCTGCTGGAATCCCGACGCCATATAGCCGCGGCGTCCGAGATCCTGAACGGTGGTGAGCATACCGGGAGAGATTATATGCATACTCATATCATTTGCCCTCCCCGGTCGTTATTCTGCACTCATATTCGTTGCGGCTGACGAGCTCTTCAATGCGGCGATACTCCTGTTCATCGACGGCGAAGAAGCGTATATAGTCGCCTGCGCGATAGAGTATCGGCTCCGCGCGGGTCGGGTCGTAGGGCTTAACGGGCGTTCTGCCGATAAGCTGCCAGCCACCCGGAGACGCGAGCGGATATATTCCGGTCTGCTCGCCGCCTATGCCGACGGAGCCCGCAGGAATACTTGTTCGCGGGTTTGGCAGGCGCGGAGTGTGCAGGCGTTTGTCCATATCGCCGAGATAGGCAAAGCCGGGCAGGAATCCGAGCATGAAGATAAGATAATCTCTACCCGTGTGTATATCTATGACCTCCTGCTCGGTGAGCCCGGCATGGGACGCGACAAAGGCTATATCCTCGCCGAACTCGCCGCCGTAGCAGACGGGGATATTGAAAACTCTCTTCTCCCCGCCCGACACCTGATCGAGCGATTTTATACGCTTTTTGAGCTTCTTTATCAAAGCCTCGCAGCCCGTCTGCAAGGGATCGTAGCAGACGAGCAGGGAGCGGAATGTAGGAATACATTCCGTCACCCCACGTATCGGCTTACGGGACAGCGAGTCAGACAGGCCGCGTATTTTTTTATTTATCTCGGGGTCTATAGTCCTGCCGAATTCAACATTGACCGCCGAATCTCCGGCCGGAAGAAACAGCGTTTCGTTCATAGCTTTTTACCCCTTTTTGGTTATTCGCCGAAAAAGCCCTTGTCAATGACCTTTTCGAACCAGGTCTTGCAGGTGTCCTCAAGTCTCAGCGCGTAGCTGACGCACTCGCGCATGAGGTTGACTATCGTCATGTTCATGCTCTTGCCGAAGCCGTCGATAGCCGGGATGCACCAGCCGTACATATCGATCATGCCGTTGCGTGCGGCGGCGGTTATCGCCTCGCCCTCGAGCTCGGCGGTGTGCATGATATCAATATCTTTCTTAAGATAAGCTATCGCCGCTATCATCGCGTAGCAGCCCCAATCGGAGACGGTCGCGGTGATTATATTATCGGTGATGCTCCGGACGGCTATTCCGCCGCCGCATCCGCAGCGGCACTCGCCCTCGTTGGCATAGGGAATATGCTTATGCAGATGGGGCGCGATAGTACCCATGCCTATCTCGTTGCCGAGGTCGCCAATCGCGATATTGAGCACGCCCATGGCGCGGAGCTTATCGAAGAGGATATCCATTTTCGCCTCAAGGTCTGTCACATCAAGTCCTGTGGCGTTATGGTACTTGCCGATTTTATTTTCGCCGGGCGCTTCGATGCTGATAACAGCGGCGGGCTTGCCGTGTGATATTATCTCATCGGCACAGCTCTCTGCCTTTGATTTATCTTTTGTAAAGGGCACGACAGCCATGGATATCGGATATTTTTTCAGCTCGTCTATCGACTCATAGAGATGAAGTCCGACAACTGCCGCCATAGCCTTGACGGCGGGGACATTCTCCTCCTGGCAGACGATAACGGGCTTTGCGCCGAACGCGATAACGAGCGAACGCGCGAGCAGGACGGAGCTGATAACGCCGTCCGTCTCAGCACTGCCGAACGGAGGCAGGACAAAGCCGGTCATTATATAGACGAGGTCATCCTGCTTCAGAGTGTCGCAGAGCTTCCCCGCTGCGTTCATGCAGAGGGGACCGCCCGTATATTCGCGCGAGGCGGGATAGAGAATATGACACACGCCGTATCCTCTGGGATCGATGTTGGAGATGTTGTCGAGACTGTCGCCTAAATTGAGAAGAGTGAGCTCTTTTTGCGTCATACCGCTCCCCTCCCTCAGACAGTTGTAGCGTCAATAAACTCTTTGACGAGGTATTTCTGGAGGGTGTCGATAAGCTCGGGCGCTTTGCCACCGACGGGCTTGCCGTCTATCTCGTTTGCGACAAGGCAGAACGAACCGGACGAAGATACAATGACTTCATCGGCATCCATAAGCTCGGCGACAGTAAACGGAGTCTCGTCAACAGGGATATTGTTCGCCTTGCACGCTCTAATAAGATGCGCGCGGGCGATGCCGGGCAGGATATAATGATCGGTCGGATGGGTCTTGAATACACCGTTCTTTATGATATGTACATTGCTATGAGCACACTCGGTGACTCTGTCGCCGCGATGGAAAACGCTCTCGTCGCAGCCTGCCTCGGCGGTCTTCTGAGCCGCCATGACGCTCGGGATGAGGTTGAGGGTCTTTATATTGCAATGAAGGAATCTTGTGTCCTCAAGGGTTATGAGCTTAATGCGCTGAGAAAGATCCTTGACCTCTGCGGGCTTGATTGTGACCCAAATGTTGGCCTTGCCCTCTTTGGGGAACGCATGGTTGCGGATTCCGGTTCCGCGGGTCGCCTGCCAATAAACAAAGTTATTGCCGCTGTCAACCTTGCTGACCATATCGTTGAGAATGTCTTTCATCTCATCCTTTGTGCAGGGAAGCTCGATGCGAAGCAGTCCCGCGCTGTTGAAGAAACGGTCGATGTGCTCGTCAAGAGCGAAGATAACGCCGTTGCGGCTGTAAGTCGCGTCATAGACGCCGTCGCCGAAATAGCACACTCTGTCGTTCATAGGAACCATCATTTCTTCAAGAGGACCGAATTTGCCGTTGTAATACCCCAGATTTTCCATTTATATATCATTCCTTTCCCTGCAAAAATGCAGGATATAATTAACAATTATTCAAAAATCCGCATCGGGCAAAGGCACAAAAGCGAGCCTTGTTTTCCCGCGATTTTCAGCATATTCATTATACACACTATTAAATATAAATGTAAATAGTACCATTTAGATTCAATATTTTTTGTGGAAAAGCGGAGTTTTTATGAAAATTTTTCGGAAATTCGTCAGAGAGCAGAGATAAAAATTCTGAAATACAACAGAAATCAAAAAAGCGTCCCGCAAGCGGGACGCCCTGTTTATTTTTGATATATCAGCGTGTTATTTATTTTCCGCCGAGCGGTCGCGCGCATCCTCGCTGACGGAGAGCGCATTCGCCAAAATGGCCGACGCGACGCCGCCGACTGCAGAAAATGTCAGAATATCGCCGTCGAGCGCGGAGAGAATCAGAATAACGACAGAAGTGAACATATAGACTGCGCAGCCTGCCGAACGGAAAACTTTCGAAAGATTGCCGAGGATAAACGTGAGCAGCTTCAGGAAGATGAACGCCGCGGGCAGGATATAGACAATAAAGCCGAGAATACCGTAGTTGAGTGCGACGGTTATGGGATCGGAATGGACCTTTGTCGCGGTCTTTATCGAATCCGTCTGATCGAACAGCGCGGCGAATTTCAAGCCGAAGAGCTTTGTCTGGATATCGCCCTCGCCGAACATCTTTGAGTAATAAACCGTTCTGTCGATATTTATCGCGCCGGCATTCGGAAGCGCGGGACTTCTGAGCGAGCCGAAGCCTATCGCGGCGGCGGGAGCGTTGTTCTCCGATGCGGCTGTTCCCGGCTCCTCGGTGTCGGACTTGTCGGTGGTGTTTTCGGTGACTGTTTCCGACTCCCCTGTGCTGTCTTCTCCGGGGAGGGTCGGAATATAAGGTTTTATAAAGCTCTCGATATCGGATCTGTCCGGCATCGTGGGCTTCGTCTGCCACCACTTTGTAGTCTCGGTGCTTATCTCCGTTGTCTCTTCGGAGGTATCATCAGTGCTGTCGCCAGCGGGCTCTTTTGTGGATTCGCCTGCTGTAGAAGCCGAGCTTTTTTCGGTGGTCTTTTTGTCATCGCCTTTTGTTGTGTCATCGTCTTTTTTATCGCTGCCGGGCACATAGCCGGAATCGAGGTTCGGGACATAATCGCTGTCGTCGTCCTCGTCCTCATCGCCGAAGATCGGGTTATCGCCGTTCGGGTTGACTGTCGGCGACTGCTGGCCGTTATATGTATAGAACATACCCTTGAAGCTGAACGTGCCGTCGAAGCTGCTCTTTACGGGAGATATCGGCAGGAGTGCGAGAATGAGCACGCAGAAAAGTGCGCTCGAAAGGAATGCGCGCATCATGGGCGGACGATTCTCTTTTCTGCCGTCCCGCCAGGATGAAAACGTCCACATAAAGAGGATAGCCGAGAATATGACGGAGACGAAGAGCACGGGCTTTGAATTCGAGAGCACTGCGCCGACGAGAAGCAAGATAATACCTGCCGCCGGGACTATCCACGAGAGCGCCGCATCGGCGGGCTTTGTGCTCTCCGCTTTCTTTCTGCCGAGATGGGAGACGAAGAAAACGAGAGCGGTCGGGATAAGCAGAGCGAGTGCCACGGCGAACGAGGTCGAATAATGGAACGTGCCCTTCTTTGAAAGATAATTTATAACAAGTGTCAGCGCGTAGATGAGCGCCGTCGCCGCTATAACGGCGGGGTGAACTCTGCGTCCGACGGTCTGCGCGGTCTCGAATATGAGCAGGAACATGAACGCGAAGAAGAAAGTATCCGCCATGAGTCCGAGCATATAGAAAAACGCGATATGGTCTCCGCGGGTCGCGCTCATAAAGCACATCAGTGCGATATATGCGGCGGCGATACCGTTATAGACTTTGAACAGGGTGCTGTATTTACCCTTGTAGAAGCCGAGGGTGAACACGGTCACAGCGGCAATGATAACCGCCCTGATGGCACCCGATACGCTGATATAATTCGCCTTGCCGAGATTGATAACAATAGACGAAAGTATATCGAGCAGCGGCTGAATGACGACCAGCGCGCAGGTCACGATATAGAGCACTGCGCTCTTTTCGCTGTTTGCACTTTTGACAGTTTTCTGATTATTCATAATTCACTGTCCTTCCGGAAAAATCATTTTTATTTTCTATATTAATTATACCACAAACCGTAAAAAATATCAATCCGAGTCAGAGCGTGGTGACTTCCATGCCGCGGCTCTCCTTGAACTCGACAAAGTCGTCGTAGTTGCCCGAATGGTCGATAACTCCGTCGTCGCAAATCTCGATTATTCTGTTGGCGACGGTGTTGACTATCTCATAGTCGTGCGAGCAAAACAGCACGTTGCCCTTGAAATCCGAAAGTCCGTTGTTGACGGCGGTTATGGACTCGAGGTCGAGGTGGTTCGTCGGCTGATCGAGAATGAGAACATTCGAGCCGAAGAGCATCATGCGCGAGAGCATACATCTGACCTTTTCGCCGCCGGAGAGGACATTGACGGGCTTCAGGACTGCGTCGCCCGAGAACAGCATTCTGCCGAGGAAGCCGCGGATATAAGTCTCCGTCTGATCCTTTGAATACTGGCGCATCCAATCGATAAGATTGAGATCGGAGTTAAAGAACGCGGAGTTGTCCGCCGGGAAATAGGAGCGCGAGGTGCTCAGACCCCACTTGAAGCTGCCGCTGTCGGGAGTTTCCTCTTCCATGAGAATTTTGAAGAGCATTGTTATCGCCTGCTCGCTTTTTCCGACAAAGGCTATTTTGTCGTTTTTGCGCACGGTAAAGCTGACATTGTTGAGAAGCTTCACTCCGTCAACTTCCTTGGTCAGTCCCTCAACTGTAAGGATATCCTTGCCGACCTCTCTGTCCATATCGAAGCCGACGAACGGATAGCGGCGACTCGACGCGGGGAGCTCTTCGATAGTGAGCTTATCGAGCAGCTTCTTTCTCGAAGTCGCCTGGCGGGACTTCGATTTATTCGCGGAGAATCTTGCGATGAAAGCCTGAAGCTCCTTCGCCTTTTCTTCGTTTTTCTTGTTCTGCTGTTTTATGAGCTTCTGAATGAGCTGGCTCGACTCATACCAGAACTCGTAGTTGCCGACATACATCTTTATCTCGGAATAATCGATATCGACTATTCGCGTGCAGACATTATTGAGGAAATGGCGGTCATGCGAAACGACTATGACCGTTCCGAAATACTCGCTCAGGAAATCCTCGAGCCACTTGACAGCGGCTATATCGAGGTCGTTCGTAGGCTCGTCGAGCAGGATTATATCGGGGTTGCCGAAAAGCGCCTGCGCAAGCAGAACTTTGACCTTCTGCGAACCGGAGAGCGACGCCATCTGCTCATATAGCAGGCTCTCTTCAAGGCCGAGACCCTGAATCAGCTTTGACGCGTCTGACTCCGCCTCCCAGCCGTCGAGCTCGGCAAATTCCTCTTCGAGCACTGCGGCGCGCATTCCGTCCTCCTCACTGAAGTCCGGCTTTTCATAGAGCGCGTCCTTTTCTTTCATTATATCATAGAGGCGGCGGTTGCCCATAATAACGGTGTCGAGCACGGTGTATTCGTCAAAAGCGTAGTGATCCTGACGGAGCACGGACATTCTGACGGTCGGCGGGATTATAACCGAGCCGTGCGAGGGCTCGAGCTCACCGCAGAGTATTTTCAGAAATGTAGACTTGCCCGCGCCGTTTGCGCCGATTATACCGTAGCAGTTGCCGGGCGTAAATTTGAGATCGACGCCCTTGAACAGGGTCTGGGTGCCGAAATTGAAGCTGAGATCGGATACTGTTATCATCTTGTTCTCCCGTTTTTTTACAATAAATATCTGCGGGCAAACGCATTCGCCCGCAGTATAATATAATAGCACATATAATGATTTTCTTCAAGTGGCGGAAAAAATCAGTTTTCCTCCACGAAGCTTTTCAGCGTATCTTCAACGCGCACGCCGGCACTCTCAAGGCGGGCGCGGTCATGGTGTCCGCTCGTTATAAGCAGGCACTGCGAGCCAATCGCTTTTGCGACATCGCAGTCGTGCAGAAGATCACCGACAACGACGGCTTTTGACGCATCGACGCCGTGCTCCTCTATGAATTTTTCCGCGCGCTCGACCTTGCTGCCGGCAAGGAGGTTGTCCGCGCCGAGGACAGAGTCAAAATATCCGTCGATTTCATAGTGCTTCAAAAGCCGTTCGAGCTGGCTCTGCTCGCTCGACGAGAGCACGACCTGCGGAATGCCGAGGCGCTTTGCCTCTTCGAGAGCCGCAGAGACGAGCGAGTCAGTCCGCAGTTTTTGACATGGGCTTCGTAGCCCTTCTGGAACTCGTTGAGTATCAAATCATAGTCCTCATTTTCGAGATCGAGCACCTGCTCATAGAAATGGCGGATAGGTACATCTATATATTCACGGTACTCATCGAGCGTTATCGGCTTTTTTGAGCGGCGGGCAAGCATATCGTTGACGGAGCCGAGCGCCGCGCCGACATCGTCGAGCAGAGTGCCGTTAAAATCCCAGATAATAAGCGAATAGTTTTTCATAAGTTCTCCAAAATTCAAAAAATAATTGCGAAAACATTGAGATCGGAGTATAATACTCACGACAAAACGAGAAAGAGTGAGACGGATGAAAGAATATCTTTTTGAAATGCACGCGCACACCTCGCAGACAAGCAGGTGCGGCGAAGTTCCTGCGGAGCAGGTTGTGAATACTTTCAAAAATCTCGGCTATGACGGAATAGTCATAACCGACCACATGCATACGGGCACGATGGAAAAGATAGCAAACGAGCCATGGGAGAAGAAAGCGGATCATTTCTTCGAGGGTTACAGAGCTGCAAAGGCACTTGAGACCGAGGATTTCACGGTTCTTCTCGGCATGGAGCTGAGATTTCTCGAAAACGACAACGACTATCTTGTCTACGGCTTCAACGAGGACTTTGTCTATTCGCATCCCGACCTCGACAGGATTGAGTGCCTAGAGGACTTCAGACCGATAGCGGACGAGAATAATCTCATCGTTTTTCAGGCGCACCCGTTCAGAGTCGGCATGACAGTCACAGACGACAAGCTGCTCGACGGAGTTGAGATATACAACGCCCATCCCGGTCACGAATCGAACAACGAGATTGCCGAAGCGTGGGCGAAAAAATACAACCACCTGCGCGTAACATCAGGCTCGGATTATCACGGCAAATTAAATGTTCACCCCGGCGGGCTCTTCTTCCCCGAGCGTCCCGCCTGCCCGCACTGCCTTGAGAAGCTGCTCAGAGACCGCAGATACAGGCTGCGCACGGACAAGGTTACTGAATAAAACTCATATTTCAAAGCACTGCCCGGCTTTCGTCAGGCAGTGCTTTTTTGTTTTATTTTCTCGCCGCTTCGCGCTCGGTTCTGCCCTTGTGGAACTCGGAGAACTGAGGCACGACGAATTTGATTCCCTTGGGAACAAGCTCAAACACGACATCGTTGACATACTCGCACTCGCCGTCGATATTGACAGCCGCGGGAACATCGCTGTGGATAGTCAGCTTTGTGCCGTTGATATACTGGGTCATCGGCAGACCGAGGTGCTGACCTTTCTTATACTTCTGAAGAAGCGGGAACAGGCGCAAACGGCCTCTGTCGTGGCGGATGATAACAAAGTCAAGCTTGCCGTCATCCGGCCATGCGAGCGGAGCCGCCTTGAAGCCGCCGCCGTACCAACGGGAATTCGCCGCGACGCAGAGCAGGACATCCTGCTTTATCGGCTCGCCGTCGTCAATAGTTATGGTGAACTCATGACCTATTTTCTTGCAGAGCGCCTGGAGAGCCGCCGCGACATACGCGGTCTCGCCCGTCATAAGCGGCATCTTCTTGAAATAGGACTGCTTCGCGCAAACCTCGGCGTCCATGCCCATCGAGCACTGGTTGATGGCTATCTTGTCGCCGCACTTGATAACATCAAGCTCGACGGGTATACCCGTGACCTGAGCCTCGACATTGCAGAACTGCTCCTTTGTGCCGAACAGGCGGACAAAATCGTTGCCCGAGCCCAGCGGGATAACTGCGACCTCGCAGTTGGGATAGCCGTAAGCGCCGTTGACCACCTCATAGAGAGTTCCGTCGCCGCCGCAGGCATAGAAGCGGAGCGCTTCGCCGGATTTTGCGTGTTCCCTGCAGTAGTTCTGGGCGTCGCCCTGACATTTTGTGACATAGATCTCATAGTCGAGACCCTCTTTGCCGCAATAGTCCTCAATCTGGGGACGGATAATGCTCTCGGCATTGCCCTTCTTTCCTGCTGCCGGATTGATGAGGAAAATATGTTTCACAAATAATACCTCCTGTCTTACCTCTTTCGCCTTATTTAAAATACATAAATAACTGACATTTTATCATGCCGTTATATAATTTCCTGCGTTTATCAGCCTTGCGCCCGAACTCCTGTTCGAAAGTATCGCACGGAGTTATGATGCTGTATGACCAGCCGTGGCGGCGTTCAAACACGCGACCCATGTCGCGATAAAGTGCGTTTGCCTGCTCGATATCGAGCATACGCTCGCCATAGGGCGGGTTGCATATAAGAGTTCCGCGCTCGGTCTGCGGAACGAATTTTTTCAATTCACAGCAGCGCACGCTGACGAGGTCGTCAACGCCGGCAGCTTCGGCGTTTGCGGCGGTAAGAGCCGCAGCTTCACGGCTGATATCGGAGCCGTAAGCAAAGAAGTCATGAGCCTCGCGCTCAAGGTCGCGCGCACGCTCGCGCTCGGTATACCACACATCGCGCGGGATATTGCTCCAGCGCTCGGCGGCAAAGTTGCGGTTGACTCCGGGGGCGATATTGCGCGCCATCATCGCGCCCTCGATAAGTATCGTACCCGATCCGCACATGGGGTCATAGAGCGAATGATACGGGCGCAGACGCGAGAACCAGCACAGCGACGCGGCAAGAGTCTCTTTTATCGGGGCGTCGTTTGCATTCTGGCGGTATCCCCTCTTATGAAGTCCCGCGCCGGAGGTGTCGAGCATGAGCGAAACTTTGTTTTTCATTATAGAGAACTGAATCTGATAGACAGGTCCGCTCTCTTCAAACCACTCGATAGAATATTTCTGTTTTAGGCGTTCGACGACCGCTTTTTTGATTATCGCCTGGCAGTCGCGCACGCTGAAAAGGTCGGAATCGATGGAATAGCCCTTGACGGGGAACGCATCGTCTGCGCCGATCCACTGCTCCCACGGGAGGGCGCGTGTGCCCTGAAAAAGCTCCTCGAAGCTATGCGCCTCGAACGAGCCGAGAAGCACAAGCACGCGCTCGGAAAAGCGCGAGCAGATATTTGCGCGGGCAAGAATATTTTCGTCGCCGCTGAAAAGCACGCGGCCGTTTTCGGCGCGGACATCCGACGCCTCCATATTTCTGAGCTCTTCGGCTATCGGCGCCTCAAGACCCAGCAGACAGGGTACTGCGAAATTTATATCCATCAAAACTACCTTTCAAAGCTACTTTCGTTTTCACATAGTACAAGGGGCGCACCAGGGCGCGCCCCTTGTTCAGAAAAGCAAATTCAAATCATTCGGCGCTGGGCTCAAGCAGACCGTAGCCGCCGTCGATACGGCAATATACTACGCTGACAAGACCTGTTGCCTCATTTATAAACATATAGAACTCGTGGCCGAGCATATTCATCTGAAGAATAGCCTCATCGACCGTCTGCGGCTTGACTGCAACGTGCTTTGTTCTGACGAGGTCATACTCTTTCTCGTCCGCAACATCCGCGCCGTCATTGAGTTCATCAAATGCGGCGGAGCGCATACGCTTTTCAAGCTTTGTTTTGTTCTTGCGAATCTGGCGAACGAGCGAATCGACGCATTTATCGAGCGCATCGTTCATATTTTCCGCCCGCTCCTGCGCACGGAATATCATACCGTTGTTGATAACGGTTATCTCAACTGTCTGACCTGACTTCTCGACAGTGGCGGTGATCTTTGCCTCCGCCTCGTCGCCGAAGAAACGCTCTACCTTGGCAAGCTTTTTCTCCGCTCTCTCCTTGAATGATTCTCTCGGCGAACACTTGCGTCCAGTAATAACTATTTTCATAATGTCAGCCCCTTAGAATTATTGGAGACTTCTGTCTCTGATTGTATTGTAGCACATATGACTAAAAAAATAAAGAGCAAAGAGCTGCATTTCTAAAAAATTTACAAATTTTCTATAATAAGGCAAGATATCAGACAACGACGGTCACATGGCGGGTGACATGGCAGCCGATATTGACCGCGACGGGCAATCCCGCGATATGGGTCGGGGCAAATTCGACGGCGGCGCTCAGCGCGGTCGTCTTGCCGCCGAAGCCCTGAGGGCCTATATTGAGGGCATTTGCCTTTTCGAGTATCTCCGATTCCATCGCGGCGTAATACTCATCGGCATTCGGCTCGCTGACCGGGCGGCAGAGAGCCTTTTTGGCGAGCAGCGCGCACTGCTCGAAATCGCCGCCGA